>Ga0105239_10006207_pt1 | contig 13910 bp, 13 predicted proteins | sample KBSC44metaG_FD_92761 | JGI IMG/M metagenome (GOLD analysis project Ga0105239, IMG submission 92761) | Corn rhizosphere microbial communities from Kellogg Biological Station, Michigan, USA - KBS C4-4 metaG | ecosystem: Host-associated > Plants > Roots > Rhizosphere > Soil | place: Michigan, USA... | reverse complement strand
TTTAAATCAAAAATATCCATCCAGCCTGTACCTTCTTCAACGCCCATATCTGCAAGATGCTCTTCCTTAACTGTAACAACCTCTCCCAAATTGAAAGTTTCGCTAAAACATCCTCCGATTCCAGCCTGTATTACCAGGTCTGGCTTGTGATTTTCTATCATTTGTGTAAAGGAAACGGCAGAGGAAAGCATACCCACACCGCTTTGATGGAATGTTAGTTCCAGTATGTTTTGATCGATGTAAACCTTGCTTAGATCCCTGGTTGCCGATACTATTTCTCCTTCTGTAGCTGATGTAATTACTACTTTCATAGGCGCACAAAGGTCGGAGTTAAATAAATACTCTGTTTCCGAAAAACGGTAACTCACAGGTGTTATTTAAGTAGTGAGCAGTATTTCAACCCCTGTTTATTTATTTAGCAAGTATTACCTTTGCGGAAATTTTTTGAAACAGAGCGATGGTTTATTTAACAAGGTTAGCGCATTTTAACGCTGCACATAAATTATACAACCCCAACTGGAGCAAAGAAAAAAACGAGGAAGTTTTTGGGGTTTGTGCCAATGAAAACTGGCATGGGCATAACTTTGATCTTTATGTTACCGTAAAAGGAGAAGTTGATACCGACACTGGTTTTCTGATGGATGTAAAGAAATTGAAAGCGCTGATTAAGGAACATGTTACAGACAAAGTAGATCACAAAAATCTGAACCTTGACGTAGAATTTTTGAGAGGAAAACTCTGCAGCACAGAAAATCTTGCCATGGGTATCTGGAACCAGCTTGTTCCGCATCTGCCTTCAAATGTTAAACTGCATTGCATTAAACTATATGAAACAGCAAGGATTTATGTAGAATATTTTGGCGACTAAACATTTTACATATACCACTGTTATAGTAAACATATTATCCGCAACACTACTTCTTAAGTATGAGCAATAAGGTAGCCGTATATAGAAAAGAGCATTTCAATGCAGCGCATCGCCTGCATAATCCTGAATGGACAGAAGAAGTGAATGATAAAGTATTTGGCAAGTGTAACAACCCAAATTATCATGGCCATAATTATGAGCTTGTGGTAAAAGTGGTTGGTGAACCAGATCCACGTACTGGCTATGTAATGGATATGAAACTGCTTAGTGATATTATTAAAGAAAATGTGCTTGACAGGTTTGATCACAAAAATCTAAATCTTGATACCAGCGAGTTTCGCCTATTAAATCCAACGGCTGAAAATATTGCAGTTGTTATCTATAAGATTTTGCGTGAACATATTGATACGCGACTTGACATACAGGTTCGGCTATATGAAACAGAACGGAATTTTGTGGAATATCCTGCCTCATGATTTGGACAGGATGTAACCCGGACATTCAATAATTTATTATCGATGGCATACCATAAGACAGACTATTACGACGAAGAAACTACAGCAAAGCTTACAGCATCATATAAAGATGTTATCAAATTTCTTGGTGAAGATGCTGAAAGGGAAGGATTATTAAAAACCCCAGAACGAGTGGCCAAGGCCATGCAGTTTTTAACACAAGGTTATCAGCAGGATGCAGTGGCTATACTTAACTCAGCAAAATTTAGCGAAAGCGTAAATGAAATGGTGATTGTGAAGGATATTGAACTATACAGTATGTGCGAGCACCACATGTTGCCATTTATTGGCAAGGCGCATATTGCTTACATTCCTAATGGATGGATTACCGGGTTAAGCAAAATTGCAAGAGTGGTAGATGTGTTTTCGAGAAGATTACAGGTACAGGAACGACTGACTGTGCAGATAATGGATGCAATAAAAGAAAGCCTTAATCCCATGGGCGTAGCAGTGGTTATCGAAGCCAAGCATCTGTGTATGATGATGCGTGGTGTAAGTAAACAAAATTCTGTTACTACTACTTCTGCTTTTGATGGAGAATTTCTAAACAATCATATTACAAGAAATGAGTTTCTTAAACTCATTAGTTCAAAGCTTGATTAAAGGCTATAGGATATTCCACACATTAATCCCGCCTGTATTTTGATGTTTCCTGAACAATAGTATTTTTGACGCCTTAATTTAAATTCTATGAGTAAACGTGCTTATATATTTCCCGGACAAGGCTCTCAGTTTAGTGGCATGGGTAAGACTTTATATGAAGCCAGTGACAAAGCGAAAGCTTTGTTTGAACAGGCGAATGAGATATTGGGTTTTCGTATCAGTGATACTATGTTTGGTGGTACAGAGGAAGAATTGAAACAAACCAAGGTAACACAACCTGCCGTATTCATTCATTCTGTTGTGGCTTTTAATATGCTGGATAACCCGAAGCCGGATATGGCTGCCGGGCACTCTCTTGGCGAATTTTCCGCATTGGTTGCTAATGGTGTTTTAAGTTTTGAAGATGCATTGAAACTGGTAAGCATTCGTGCACAGGCTATGCAAAAGGCATGTGAACTAAGACCGTCTACCATGGCTGCAATTCTTGCACTGGATGATGCTAGGGTGGAAGAAATTTGCGCTGCAGTGCAAAATGAAACGGGTGAAATTGTAGTTGCAGCTAACTATAACTGTCCGGGACAATTGGTAATAAGCGGTTCTCTGAAAGGTGTTGAAATTGCCTGTGAAAAGATGAAAGCTGCTGGTGCTAAAAGAGCTTTGATTTTACCGGTTGGAGGAGCGTTTCACTCTCCTTTGATGGCTCCTGCCAAAGAAGAACTTGCTGCGGCAATTGAAAAAACAGCATTTAATCCAGCTATTTGCCCGGTTTATCAAAATGTGGTAGCAAAAGCTGTAACAGACGCAGCCGAAATAAAAAAGAATTTAATTGACCAGCTGACAGGTGCTGTTCGTTGGACGCAAAGTGTGCAGGCGATGATTACAGATGGGGCAACACATTTTACTGAAGCCGGTCCGGGTAAAGTGTTGCAGGGACTGGTATTAAAAATTGATAAGTCAGTTACTACTGATGGCGTTAATTAAAAAAATCCCGGCACTACTATGTACCGGGATTTTTTTTATCAATCTTATACATTAATAGCGCAGTTAATCCATTCAGGATCAAAAGATGCTTTATACTTTTTATAAAAATTAATAGCTGGTTCGTTCCAGTCTAACACTTGCCATACAATACCATTAAATTGCTTTTCCCTGGCTTCTTCAATTAAGGCATCAAATAATAGTTTTCCAATGCCTTTACCTCTTGATTGTTCCGTCACTATAATATCTTCAAGATACATACGCTGTCCTTTCCATGTAGAGTAACGTATGTAGTATAAAGCAAATCCTTCAATCCATTCTTTTCCCTCTTCATTTATTGAAGAAACAACAAGCGCCCACCATACAGGATTTTCCCCAAAACCGCTTTCTTCAAAATGTTCAAGAGTTACGGTTACTTCCTGCGGTGCTTTCTCATATTGTGCAAGCTCTTTTATCAAGTCAAGTAATCTTGCGCAATCTTCTTTCTTTGCTTTACGTACAGTAATGCTCATAATGTATAAACAGGTTTGATTATTTTAACCGGCATCAAATATATAGCAGGCTTAGTCTTTTTTATCTGCTATTGAAAACATAGTTGCATAATTGTCTGCGATAAGCATAGCCAGCTCACCCGGTTCATGACATACGGGTTTTTCTGCTATCATTATATCATGAACGCTTTTAAACCACTTCAGTGCATCTGCCTTTATATAAACTGTATTGTAGTATTTACCAGGTAACTGCACTGGTAGTTCTATCCATTTTGCGACGTTCTCCTTTGGCTTAAAGCCTCCGATATGATAAGTAAAATAGTTGCCCGGCGCCTTCGATGCAGAAGATTTTCCTTCCAGTTTTGCCATGATATAACCAGTGTTCCATGTCCAGAACATTCCCTTTGCGGGATCAAGGGCACCGGTTTGAACGCCTGAAACATTCTTTATGCTGTCAACACCTAACAAAAAACGAATGGAGGTAATGTCTTCCATATTGTACTGCAAAGTTATTTTAAGAGACGAGGTATCTGCCTCATTGATAAGATAATAACTGTCAGAAATATTGTGAAGTTTTCCAGATTTATCTTTTAGTTGAATGTGTGAAACATAATACTTAAAATTTCTAACAGTAAAAGTTTCATTAAACTGGTTAGCATAACTATTACCCAACTTAAGCACACTGTCGCCAGCCATATTGAGAAACCGAAGTTCTAATTTGCGCTGGGTATAGGCATTAGCCACAACTATAAAAAGTAAAAGAAAAGTGAGTGTTTTATGCTTTACACTTAAATGCATCTTTAAGGAATTGGAAATGTAAATGATAGTAATTACCAAAAATAGCATGAGAAATTATGAATAGATCTTTTTCTGTATTTCTAATTGAGTTACCGATAATTGATAGAAAGGTTTGCGGATTTGATTTTACAGGTATCAAATCGCAAAAGACTGGAAAGGATTGATAAGATATTACTCCATTGTCAACTTCTTTATAGGACGGCCTGCCAAAAGAAGCAGGCATGCGCGAAACTCAAAGATTACACACAAGCAGGTCGATATAATTAAACCTGGCAACCAAATCATTAGTTTTAATAGCTTCACCGGCATAGCAATTGATTTTAGGGATTAGAAATGGAAACACATTTTACAAAAGCAGGAACCTTAAAACCTGATTACAATAACCCCCTTTCCGGTGTATAACAAAATTGTAGGAAACCGGTGCTTACTCAAGTAATTTTATTTTGAATGATGTCTATCGGCAAGCGCGTGTGTCGCAAACGTTCTAATTCTATTTCCAGGTCGTAATACTTAGCCGGGGGCTCAATAATAAAGTTAGCGCATTACGGTCTAACTGCAAGGGTTTAAAGACGACATTAATGCAAGAAATGATGATTGAAGGAAATTTATAACAAAATTTAAAAGAATTTTTTGCTGTTAAAAGCAAGGGGGAAATAAAAAAGCCCCAATAAATTGAGGCTTTTAGTTGCGAAGGGAGGGTTCGAACCTCCGACCTTCGGGTTATGAGCCCGACGAGCTACCGCTGCTCTACTTCGCGATATAAATTTAATATTTTGAGGCGCCTTTGTGTTTTGAACTCTTTCAAAACAGCGCTGTTTTTCTGATTGAGGGTGCAAAGATATATCTGTACAATATACAAGCCAAACTTTTATAGAAATTATTAATTGTCTGTTTTCTTTATGCTGCTTCCGCCACTAGCATCAACACTTGTTATAACGCCGTTGCCTCTGTAATGTATAATGCTTCCACCACTTGCATCAGCTTTTAATTCTTTGTTGATTGTGAGATTAATGATAGAACCGCCGCTTGCATCAATATTGCAGGTATTAACTATGATATCAAAATCTTTAAAGATGCTTCCTCCACTTGCATCAATGTTAACATCATCAAACCTGCCTTCCAGTTTTGTAATGCTTCCACCGCTTAATTCAATGTTTAATTTACTGCCGGTAAGCTTTCCTTCAAGAATGCTTCCTCCGCTTATATCAGCATTAAGATCATTTACTTTTATTGGATCGGTAAGTTTAATAAGACTTCCACCGCTGCCCTCCAAAGAGTTCAATTCAGTAACAGTTACGTAAGCCTTAATCTTTTTGTTGCTAAAGTTCCAGCCATTCCAAAAACCATTATCAAGATAAATTTTCAATATGCCGTTCTTTACTTCCGTTTTAATTTTAGCAGTATACTTCTCATCTGCTGCACTTACGGCTACAGCCTGCTCTGTTCCTTGAGAAAGATAAAGATTAATGCCCCCGCCTACATCAACGCCATTAAAAGTACTCACTTTTCTAACTTCAGCATTGGCATCATAAACGAGATTTTGGGCATTCAGGATTGCTGTGACAATCATTAAGTTGAATAACAGAAGGATTATTTTTTTCATAAATCTCCGGGTATTTTATAGTACATAAACGCAACAAATCTAAAAAGGTTACAATCAATATAAAATTTCTGTTGTTATTTTGCGGTGCGATTGTCGGGTTGTTCAAGGTTCAAAGTTTAAGGTTCAAGGTTTCAGGAATAAAACAGGCTTATAAAATCCGTAGCAAGTTGCACCTTGCTGAATAAAGAACGAATTGTACAAGAGTGCGACGCAAGCAAAGCCCAATAGTAGCAATAAAGCTGAGTACATAAAGCACTTATTAACCTTGAACTTTAAGCCTTAAACTTAGAACTAAACGACGGTCATTTCCTCGGGGTGCTTCCAAACAGGAGGCTGAGATCACACCCGTAGAACCTGAACAGGGTAATTCCTGCGAAGGGAAAGGCGAACTTCTTTTCATTTGTCCTCTCCATTAGCAACAGATCCCTGTTCCCAAAATTATTAACAGGCAAAAACCAGAACATGAAGAAAAAACTTTTGGGAACACTCACTGTGTTATTCGCTGCATTTATTGCAAACGCGCAATTTTCTATTAAAGGCAAAGTATTTAACAGCCAGCAACAGGCGCTCAAAGGCGTAACGGTTACGCTACGGTTTAACTCCGGCAGGCAAGTCAACACGCTTAGTAAAGATGACGGTTCTTTTGATTTTGAAGGCATTAAGAATAACCTTACAGGTAAAGTAAGTTTTGAATATGTCGGCAAGAAAAAAACAGAGCAAGATTTTACAATAAGCAAGCAGGATGTAATTTTAAATATTTCGCTTGAGGATAATAATTACTTCCTGGAGCCGCTCGAAGTAAAGGCAGTACGGGCTTCTGACAAAGCGCCCTTTACCAAAACCAATCTTGGCAAGGCTGAAATAGCGAAGAACAATTTTGGGCAGGACCTTCCTTTTGTGCTTAACCAAACGCCTTCTGTGGTAATTAATTCTGATGCGGGCAACGGCATCGGCTACACGGGCATGCGCATAAGAGGTACAGACGGCACACGCATTAACGTTACACTTAACGGCATTCCATATAATGATGCGGAAAGCCACGGCAGTTATTTTGTAGACCTTCCTGATTTTACATCGTCTGTCAACAGTATTCAAATACAAAGAGGCGTGGGAACGTCCACCAACGGCGCCGGTGCATTCGGCGCAACCATTAACCTTAGTACGAATGAGTTTAATGAAAAGCCATATGGAGAATTGAATAACAGTTATGGTTCTTTCAACTCGTGGAAAAACACCGTAAAAGCTGGCAGCGGTCTTATTGATGGTCACTTTACCGTTGATGTAAGGCTAAGCCGTATATCAAGCGATGGTTTTATTGACCGTGCAAAAACAAATCTGCAATCATTCTATTTTTCTACGGCATATGTCAACAAGAAAACATCCCTTCGTTTTAATGTTTTATCCGGTAAAGAAAAAACATACCAGGCGTGGAACGGAGTGCCTGAAGCAAAATTATTTGGCACAAAGGATCAGCTTCAGTCTTTCTACAACAACAACGTAGGCAACTACTTTTTTACTGCTGCAGATTCTGTAAACCTGTTCAATAGTGATAGGAGAAAGTATAACATTTTCACTTATCCCAATCAAACAGATAACTACGTTCAAACACATTACCAGTTATTTTTTAACCAGGCAATTACCGATAAACTTTCTTTAAACATTGCTTCTTTTCTAACACGTGGCAAAGGTTATTACGAAGAATATAAAGTCGGTCAGAAATTCTCTAATTATGGCCTTGATAATTTTATTGCAGGTACAGATACGATTACCTCAACTGATCTTGTTCGTCAACGTTGGCTTGATAACTATTACTATGGCCAGGTAGTTTCACTGCAATACAAAACACTTAAAGATGAAATCACTGTCGGCGGTGGCTGGACAAAATATGATGGCAAACATTATGGCAACATTACCTGGGCCATGGTTGGTGTGCCGCAGGGATATGAATACTATCGCTATCCTGCCACTAAAACAGATATGAACGTATATGCGAAATGGCTGCACTCATTCAATAATAACTGGAATGCTTTTGCTGACCTACAGTACAGGCATGTAATGCATGACATGAAAGGCTTTGAAGATAATCCTGCGCTTTTCATCAAACGTGTTTTTGATTTCATTAATCCCAAAGCAGGCATCAGTTATAATAACAATGGATGGAATGCATATTTAAGCTATGCACTGGCCAACAAAGAGCCTAATCGTGATGACTTCCAGGCTGCCATAACACAACAGCCCAAAAAAGAGACCTTGCATGATTTTGAGTTAGGTATTGAAAAGAAATATTACCGTTATAGCTGGGGTGCAACGTTGTATTATATGCTCTACAAAAATCAACTGGTGCAAACAGGCCAGATAAACGATGTAGGTGCTTACACACGTACCAACATACCCAACAGTTACAGGCTTGGCATTGAACTGCAGGGTGCAGCAAAAATTACCAATTGGTTAAATGTAAATGCAGGCGCTACACTAAGCAGGAACAAGATTAAATCTTTCACAGAATACGTAGACAATTACAATGAAAGCTTTGAATGGGCAGGGCAAAAGGCTGCACAGCACAGTAATACAGACATTTCATTTTCACCTTCACTTATCATGAATGGTGCTGTTAATTTTATTCCATTACCACAATTCGAAGTAAGCCTTTTAAGCAAATATGTGGGAAGGCAATACATGGATAACACACAAACAAAGAGCCGTAGTCTGCGTGATTATTATGTGCAGGATGCTCGCGCTGTTTACACTTTTAAAAAGCTGTTGTTTAATGAGTGGAGCATTGCTGCGCAGGTAAACAATGTATTCAGCCGTCAGTACGAGCCCAATGGCTATACGTTTAGTTATTATTATGGCGGCAGCCTTACAACGGAGAATTATTATTTCCCCATGGCAGGCATAAACTATCTTGTTTCATTGAATATAAAGTTGTAAAAACCCCGACCCCTAAAGGGGAGAGTAGGGCGTAGGTTAATTTTATGTACTTAACTACGGTGCTACTATGATGCTTTGGTTGTGTCACTCACTTGTACGTTCAGAACATTATTCAGCAAGGTGAAACAGGCGCAGTATAATTAAGCAAGCTGTAATGCAAAAGCATATGATGTAAACATCCAATACTTAATATTTAACACTCAATGTTCAAGTATAAAAATCAGGGGTATTTTCTATCCTTGAAAATTGAATATTGAGTGTTGAATATTGAATGTTTCTGACAATTGACACCCACCAGCCAACAACATTCTTTCAAATCCCCATTTCCTTCATTACTTTAGAGCATCAAACAACCTGCCATGCCTTTTCAAAATATTGATGAAGTAATCAACGCATTAAATGTAATTGTTGCCAACTGTGAGCAAAACAAATTGCGTGCAGGTTACTTCGCTGCTTTATACAAACGCATGACGGTGGCTGTAAAAGAAGGTATACAAAAAGGTATGTTTGAAGATGGTAGCCGCATGGAAAAGCTGGACATTTGTTTTGCTGAACGTTATACCAGTGCATGGCAATGTTACAGACAAAAACAACCTTGCTCCGCCTCCTGGCAGTTTGCTTTTGACGGATGTTATAATAACAATAACACAGTCATACAAAACCTGTTGCTTGGCGTTAATACACATATCAATCTTGACCTTGCCATAGCTGCCGCAACGATTGCCCCCGGTGATTCTATTAATGCACTGGAAGCAGATTTCAATCGCATTAATGATGCCATCGCTTCATTAGTGGATGATATACAGGAATCTCTTGCCGAAGTATGGTTTCCTATGCGTATGCTTTCAAAAATTGTCAATAACAAACAGGAAGCTGTCTTAAATTTCAGCATTGATACTGCAAGAAAAACAGCATGGGCAAACGCTCTGCTTCTTGCTTATATGAACGATGCGCAAAAGCAGGTGCATATACGTGAAATGGATAGCCTCGTAAAGCAAATCGCACAGGGTATACAATCCCCCGGCGGATGGGCAGGGTTTGTGCTGAAGCTTGTTAGAAAAACGGAATATGATGACACTGCAAGAACAATCAGGTTGATTGATACAACAGTGGTGGAGTGAGGATGTAGAATTTAGAAGATAGGAGATAGAAGGTAGGAGGAATGTGGGAGATGGGATATAGAATTGGTTTCCTGATTACGAACCATCAATCCTTTGCTGATCAACTAACCAACTCATTTCGCCCATTAGCCAGTTAGCTACTCAGCTAAATAACCAGTTTTTTACACCGGCACCGGCACCTTGACCTCGGTCTTATTTTCATGCGGGCCTGCTTCAAATTTTATTTCGCCGCCAATGAGCACCACCCTGTTCTGTATATTCTTAAGGCCAAGACCGTTGGCGCTGTATCGTAATGCTTCAAATTGCTGTTGTGAAAGGCCGTTTCCATCATACGCAATTTGAAACCTCACTATTTTATCTTCCAGCCAGGAACTTACTGCTAGCTTTGTTGGCTTACTATGTTTAAGGATATTGTTACACAGCTCCTGTATCATACGATAAATATGCATGTCTTTATCCGCGCCCAAGGTATCATAACTTTCATCCAGTTCCACATCACTTTGCAGCGTTGAACCTTGCGATATTTTTTTTATAAAGCTTCGAATAGCCTCGTTAAGGCCAAGGTTTTGCAGCATGCCGCCATGCAGGTTATGAGAAATGGTGCGCACTTTGCTGATAGATTCTGTGAGCAGGTCAATGCATTTTTCGTGAGAAGCTTTACCTGCATCATCCAGCGCAGTTGTATTAATGTTAAACATAAACAGTTTTGTAGCAGAAAGCACCGCACCGACATCATCGTGCAGTTCTTCCGCTACGCGTTTCTTTTCGGCTTCCTCACCACGAATAGCCGCTTCTATTAACTGGTTTTGCTGTTGCTCACGCAACTGCATCATTTCCTGTCTGTACCTGAATTTTCTGCGCTGGCTAAGGTTGAAGGACAATAAAAAACCGATTAACAGAATCAGCATCGCACCAATACCCACCACTACCAAACTAATGATATAGGAGTTCTGGTCTTCCATAAAAAGTTACATGCTGTTGATACTTAAAACAACAAAGCTTTGGCAATACGTTTATGCTTGTAAACGAAGTTCCTTTCTTTATAGATAGAAACATCAATCAAAATAAATTAATTTGATAAACTTTTGTATCGTTATCTGCAATTGCAGGCTATGATTTATCTACTCCCGGCGGCATAAGATATTTCATAATGGTAACGGAAGCACCGCCTGCTCTTTTTTAGAAACTACCGGTGCACCAAAACCAAGCGAGTAATTAAAGTGATAATTAGCGTTATCAGTCACTGGAACCCTGTACTGCACATTGGTAAAAATGAAAGACTCACCATGGCCAAGGCTAAATTGAAAGCCTATGCCAAAAGGCATATACGCCGCCCAGTAGCCGGTATATTTAGAAGCGCCTATGCCCCAGCTAACATAGGGCGTGAAAAAATATTTATCGCTCATTAGCTTTAAACGCAGGTTGGCATCGCCTTCCAGGAGTGCATTATCTGTTCCTAATTTTGGCCTGTTACTAAAAAAATAGTCTAAGTAAGAAAGGTCAAGCCTACTGGAAAAATCGAGATGTTCAGTAAGCCCTTCCATATATTCAAGCGCAAAGCCGGCATCCATATCTTTTATCTTGCTCCAGCCTCCGTTATTAAGAACGGAACCTAAAGAACTGTGCCTTATTAAATCTGCTGTTTTAAAATCGTTAAGAATAAGATGAATGGCAAGGGAGGGTCTCTTCTTATAATTTGTTGTAGCTGCTTTCTGGGCATCCGAATAAAAGAAAGAAAATGTAAGAAGAGAAAGCAGTACTTTCTTCATATACACTGATTTAGTGATAGAGCAATTTACCCCGCGCTACAATATCATGAAAATTTATCAGCGAAAAAAAATACACGGTTATTCCACAGCATTTTCTGGAACGATTTCAACCTTTACCCTGGTTAAGCCACGTTTTATAAAATCGAGCTCGCTTGCAGCAGAACGGGTAAGATCTATCACTCTTCCTTTTTTTGACATGCTTTTGTGCATACGGTCGTTAATACGAACTATTACGGATTTACCATTTCGTATGTTGGTAACCCTTACCCAGGTACCTAATTTATAATTATTGCTGGCTCCCGTATAATCCTTATGACGAAATGTTTCGCCGGTGGCTGTAGATGTGCCTTCCAGGCTTCTGCTGTAAAAACTGGCAATACCATACATTACATGACTTTTGGCCAAAGAATCAGTCTGGGCCATTAGACGCATCGAAAATAATAAAGAGGCAAGCATGCAAATGCAGGTTTTCATAGACAAGTAAGTTGTAATTTTCGCCATCAACCGTGCATACAATGATGAAAAATAAATATTATTTACTGTATTTTAAAATGATGCTTTTGTTTTGCTGCTTGCAGGGCAGCGCCCAATCTTCAATTTCTGTGCCGAAAAATGAATATGGCGTGGCAGTTGTAAACAGTGTATCGCTGTTAAAAGAAACCATAAAAGCAGATTCAAACAAGCGAATGATTTCTTTAACCGGGTTAATTCCAAATCTTGTTCTCGATCTGCGTTATGCAACCACCAATAATTTCATGCATCGTGAAATGTATCCCACACAGACGGATGTAACGTTTATGCGTTTGCCCGCTGCCAAAGCATTGCAAAATATACAGTTCGCTTTAAACGGCAAAGGGTACGGACTAAAAATATTTGATGCTTATCGCCCTTATGCAGTTACAAAAAAGTTTTGGGAGCTGGTACACGATGAAAGATATGTGGCCAATCCAGCTAAAGGAAGCGGTCATAACAAGGGTGTTGCCGTTGATTTAACCATTATTGAATTGAGTACAGGTAAGGAGCTTGATATGGGCACAGGCTTTGACAATTTTACAGATAGCGCACACCATGCCTTTACAGCATTGCCGGCTAATGTGATGGCTAACCGTAAGCTTTTGAAAGATACAATGCTTGCATATGGCTTCAATCTTTTTGATACGGAATGGTGGCACTATAGCTGGCCCGGCGATTTTGAAGTGCTGGACATCAGCCATGAAGAATTAAAAAAGGTGCTGAAGAAAAAGTGAAAACGTATTACCTACTAACCATTCACCACTTGCTGCTTGCTTCTCATCATTTACGTTAACTGGCGATTCACGTTTACTCCCGATTTACACTACTTACCGCTCACCCACTCGCCATTCACCACTTGCTACTTGCTTCTCCCCACTCACGTTCACTAACGATTTACGTTAACTCCCGATTTACGCCATTCACCTTTCACCCACTCGCCATTTACTACTCACCACTTCACTACTTTTCTATTCTTGTAAATGTTGAAAGCAATGTGGTGCAAAAGCCAAGTACGGCAATTAATGTGAATGACCATCTTAAGCTTGATGCCTGGGCAATAAAACCAATTACAGGCGGGCCGAATAAAAATCCAAAATAACCAATAGTTGAAACTGCAGCCAGTGCCATGCCTGCCGACATAGTTTTAGATCTGCCTGCTGAACCATAGACCAACGGTACAACAGATGAAACACCAACACCTACGAACAAAAATCCGATTGTTGCTGTAATAATATAAGGAAAGGCCACCGCGGTTAATAAGCCCGCTGCTATTACAATGCCACTTAGTTGTATCATTCTTTTTTTACCTAATCTTTCAGAAAGCCAGTCACCAGCAAAACGGCCACCAGCCATCGTACTCATAAAAGCTGTATATCCCAATGTGATTAAATTAAGAGGCGCCAATACAACCTTTCTAAAATAAACACCACTCCAGTCAAACATGGCACCTTCACAAATCATACAGCACATGGCAATTAATCCAAGCTTTAATAAGTATAAATCCGGCTTAACAAAAAGCGGTTGCTTTTCTGCATGCTGCGCATCTCTCTGCAAAAGATATTTGTAAGTGATAAAAACAGTAATTATTTCAGCGGCTGCAACAATACAGAAATGAGTGAACGGTTGCACATTTTGAGATACCATCAACGTTCCGACAGATGCACCGGTAAAACCGGCAAGGCTCCACAAGCCGTGAAAAGAAGCCATGATACTTCTGCCA
>Ga0105239_10006205_pt1 | contig 13911 bp, 10 predicted proteins | sample KBSC44metaG_FD_92761 | JGI IMG/M metagenome (GOLD analysis project Ga0105239, IMG submission 92761) | Corn rhizosphere microbial communities from Kellogg Biological Station, Michigan, USA - KBS C4-4 metaG | ecosystem: Host-associated > Plants > Roots > Rhizosphere > Soil | place: Michigan, USA... | reverse complement strand
TTCGTAACCAATATGATGTGTATCAGTTATTTGATAAGATATTAATCTTCATAAACCTACTGCTAAGAAAGCTGTACCTATTATAACATGTAATCCATGGACAATAAATTTGTTATCATAAAGGCTCTTTATCCTTTATTTCCATTTTTTATCAAAATGGGTCAGACTATGTCATCAACTTTTTATAACTAAAGTTGTAGGGTTTTCGTGGTAAGATTATTGTAGATAAAACTCACTTACTAGTCGTTGAACCTTCATAATTATATCTAAAGTTTATCTAATTATGCTTGGCTGCAAGTTGTCCAATAATCTAAATATTAATTGGAGTTCCTATGCAATTTACCCTATTTTCTATTATTTTTTTTATAAAAAAAATAGTTATATTTTTTATTATTTTTCTTTTTTTATTAATATAATTTTATTTATACCTTCTTCTGTTAAATGTTCTTTGTTTAACATTTTATCAGAAACTAATTTAAATTTATTAAAATCTTTTTGTTTTTGAGTAATAAGATTATTTTCAAATATTGGTATTATTTTTGAAACTATATCATCTAGTTTATATACTACCAATTTAATTTGATCAGGTCTAGTATCTACTTTTTCTATAATACCACAATTTAAATAATTTTTAATTATTTCAAATAATTCTATATCTCTAGAATGTTGATATAAATTAAAAGCTAAACCTATTTTGTACGTTTTAGTGATTTTTATATAAAAATTCCCTTCACCATCTGTAAATCCAACTAATCAAAAAATAGATTGAATAGATTTATTAAAATTAGAAGGTCTTTGTATTACCTCTAAATTAGTAAAAATATCTTTTAAGGATTTAGTTAAACCATTATTCATTGAAGATCTAATAGATATAATTTTATTTATACCTTCTTCTGTTAAATGTTTTTTATCTTTAAAAAGATTTAATGCTAATGAAAATAATAAAAAATCTCCTTGTTTCTGAGTAATTAATGGATATTTTTCAAAATGAGGAATAATCACTTCTAATAAATCTTTAACAGATTGAACTGAATAAATACCTGTAGATTTTCCATTTCTAATTCTTGTTTTTACATTACCTACTCCATTAAAAAATCTTTTTATATTATACAATACATCTAAATCTCTTTCATGTAATTCGATAGAAAATATAGGTAATATTCTAATACCTAATAATCTTGAAGAATCTTTTGAAATTCTTAATGAAAAAGTAGATTCAGCATCAGAAAATCCTGTAACTCAATAAGGTTCTAATAATTTATAATTATTATTAATTAATTTATGAAAATAATTTTTTTTATGAAAAATAAAAGGGGCTCCTAAGATTAACCCTGTTCCAAAATAGAAACATGATCCAAATACTCCATCACTAATTGTGAAAGAAGATACAGAATATTCTACTCCTTGAAAACCTGTGAATATTATTGCTAATAAAATAGTAGCTATTAATCCATATATAGCTCCTTTTCTATTTCCACCTATTAAAGAATGATGTGAATAAGTAACTGTTATACCTGAAGATAACAATATTACTGTATTTAATAAGGGTAATTCAAAAGGATTAATAGGTTCTATTCCTAAAGGAGGTCAATGACCTCCTAATTCTACTGTAGGAGATAAAGCACTATGAAAGAAAGCTCAGAATATAGCTAAGAAAAAAAATGCTTCTGATACTATAAATAATAATACTCCTAAATTTAAACCTTTTTGAACTGCAAAAGTATGATCTCCTAAAAAACTACCTTCAGCTATTATATCTCTAAATCATAAGGTCATACTTAATATTACTGATATAAATGAAATTAATAATATTAATTTAATATTATTAAAGTTATGCATAGTTAAAACTCCTGCTGTAGTTAAAGATAATAAACTTATACTTGTTAATAATGGTCAAGGAGAAGGAGAAACTAAATGAAATGGATGAAATTGAAAATTATTTCTTTTTGATATTGTCATATATTTATTTAAAATTTTTTTTATTAATTACTATACCTCCTAATAAAAGGGATATTTTTAATTGCCCAATATAAGAGTCGAACTTATAACCTAAACTTCTTCAGAGTTTCGCTCAACCAATTGAGCTTATTGAGCTATACGGAAAAGAGATGAATCGAACATCTAGATGTAAAAACACAATATATAGCAAATATTTCGCCCTACCTATGGCAACTTTTCCTAATACGAGTCAGAACGGATTCGAACCGTCATCTACTTTCTCGACAAGAAAGTTGTTTACCAATTAACATACTAACTCTTTTTTATTAATAAATTTTTTTAGGTTCTATTGTAATAACAATAACAGCTATCATAGCTAATAATAATATTATAGATGTTAATATTAATCATATTGAATAATTAGTATATAATATATTTCCTATACTAGCTATATCTGTATTATCTATTAAATTATTTTCTCATGAATTAGATGTTACATAATTAACTTTATTAATATTATTATTAAAATGACTATATATGTTATTTTGAGTATTATAGTATAATACTTTATATAATATACTATAAACTAATATTCCTATAAATATAGCTAAAGATATACTATTTTTATTATTACTTGTTAATTCTGATATTCTTATATTTATAAGCATTAATATAAATAAAAATAATATAGAAACTGCACCTATATATACTAATAAATATGAAAAACCTATAAAGTTTATACCTAATATTAATAAATACCCAGAAATATTTAAAAATAAACCTATTAAAAATAATACTGATATTATCATTGTATATAAATTTTATCTTACAAATATATATAATTAAACTCTTCTTTTATTCATATTATCTTTTATCATTTTTATATTATTTAATCCCTCTTTTGTTAAGTGTAAATTTTTATTCATTATACCTATTACTTTAAAAAAATCTAAATAATCTAAATATTTTACTCCTTGAATTGGATGTTTCTCTAATAAAGGTATTAATTTATTAGTTAAATCTGACAATTTAGTTACTTGATAATCTATTGCTTCTCTATTTTTATAAATATTTCCACAATTTAAATAATTAACAATTAGATTAAATAATTCTAAATCTCTTATATGTTGAGTTAATTGAAATCTTAATTGTATATGATAACCTATTTTTACAGTATCTGACTTATTAATAATAACACTAAAACATCCTTCTCCTGAAATAAATCCAGATAATCATTCAGAGTCTAGTATACTAATTTTAGGTAATTTAACTAAAATATCTTCTACTAATGAATTATTAATTCTATTTTCCATATTTTTATTTATAGAATTTTTTATAATAATTAGTTTATTTATACCTTTAATTTCATTATTAGATTCTTTTATTAAATGTTCTTTATTTTTAATTATATTTATAGCTAATTTGAATAATTCAAAATCTACTCTTTTTTGAGTTAATAAATTATATTCATTAAAATGATTTATTAATATATTTAAATCTTTTAAAGATTCTACTCTAAATTGCACTGAGTTAGTACCTTGTTTATATATTTTACCTATGCCTAAAGTATATTGAATATTTTTTAATATTAATAAATCTTTAACATGTAAACCTATAGCGAAAACATATCTAATTTTTCAATTAAATTTATCAGTTTCTTTAATATATAAACCAAATGTTCCCTCAGCATCACTAAATCCTGTAATAAATCAAGGATTTAATTTTTCTAAAGTATTATTTGTAAAATAATATCTTTTTATGTTTATTTGGTTAGATAAATTTTTTATTCGATTATTTCTTTCGAAATCCGTTAGAGTACACCTTAAACATGCATTACCATACCAACTGCCGTCTACTCGTTGCTCTTTTACAGTAGTATATACTGACTTAGATCCGCGATCACCCATTTCACTTTCGATCATTTTCTGACTTGTTACCATACCTGAGTAATTAAATCAGCCACTCAAATACTTTCATATTTGGCTTGGTATAAGAAACTTTAGGGCTTCCCCGGAATTTGACAATTTATCCCATAATATTTGTATAGGATTTTTACTAGTTACTACTAATATTCCACATATTATAGCTATTATAAATAAGATTGTTAATGATTCTATATAATATCCATTATTATAATTAACAGCTATTAAAAATAAATTATTCATTTTTTTTATATATAAATTAATTATTCTAATTTGTTGAGTTTAAATTTAACATATCAAGAATATTAAATTTAATAAAAATAAGAAATTTTTTATGTTATATTGATTCCTCAGCGAATTGAACACTGATATTACTCTTATCAAAAGTATACTTTACCATTAAGTTAAGGAATCGATCTCTTAACTATTATGATAATTTTATATAAATTTTAAATTTTATATTTATTATAATATAACCTAAATGGGAATTGAACCCATATTATAACAGTGAAAATGTTAAGTCTTAACCATTGGACGATTAGGTCTTTATTACTAATTAAATAATTTTTTTTTTATCCAAGGAACGACTTGAACGTTCACGGGCATTACCCAATAGACCTTAAAACTACACTGTCTACCAATTCCAGCACTCGGATTATAAGGCTAGAGTGATTTGAACACTCATAACAACTATTATGAGCAGTATGCTTTACCATTAAGCTATAGCCTTTACATTTACATATATAAATATAAAAATTTATTTATTAATTAGTTATGTAGATAAAGGAGTTGAACCTTTATATGTTGGTTATGAGCCAACAATGTTACCATTACATTAATCTACAATTTTAAGCCTTGTGAAAGATTTGCACTTTCTTCTTCCGATTACAAAACGGAGGTATTACTAGATATACTAACGAGGCTAGTTAATGTTTTTTTTTATTTTAATTAATTACAATTGTAATTAATTAGTATTGATATGTTTAATATTTAGTTTATATAAATTAGTACTTAATATCTACAATAAAAGCCTATTTATTTATTATATATTTTTTGTAATAATCTATTACATATGTTATAGAGTATCTTAAAGTAAATTTCATACCTATATGTATTCAGTATTTATTATAAATTAATGTAACTTTCCTGCTATGCCCATAATATTGTTATATACTTTAATAAAAGTAATAAAAAAATTAGAAATAAAAAAGCTAAAAGCCCTTTTTAATATTTAAATATTAATGAACAACAGGTAAATCATAGATTAATGTACCCAGCTCCTTTCGTACGAAGGGGCTATCTTTATTTTACTCAATTTCCTTATAGAAGATAGAAACCATACTGTCTCACGACGTATTTAACCCAGCTCATGTAACTCTTTAATCGACGAACAGTCGAACCCTTCATAACTTTTGCAATCACGAGGATGAGTCAAGCCGACATCGAGGTGCCAAACTGCGCACTCAATTTGTACTCTCTTGCGCAATTAGCCTGTTATCCCTAGCGTAACTTTTTCAATAATACAAGACCTTTCCTTAAAGCATCTTGCGATCATATGCCCCGCTTACGCGACTGAAAGATTTGTATATCAATCAGTAAAGCAAGATTAAGCCATTAAACTTTTTAATATAATAATATTAAATATTATAATTTTTATAATATTTAATTATATAACTATTTCCCATATAGTAAAAATCTTACCTAAATAAAATAAAATATTCCAACTTAATAAGGAATATTATTGAATTATACATAATAAATTAAAAAAAAATTTTTTTACAAAATTAAATTTGGATATACCCAGGTACTTTTTATGGGATCTGTGCCCCGCATAAACTGTCTTTTAATTACTTTTTAATTATAATATAAGATTATAAAGTAAAATTAAATAAAGGTGTTTCAATTTTATTATTATAATTACCTTATACACTACAAATTAATTTAAATATAATCAATAATTAATAACAGTAAAGCTGCATAGGGTCTTCTCGTCTACCTATAAGTAAGCTGTATCTGCACAGCTATTATAATTTCACTAAGCCAATCATTGAGACAGCTGTTGTATCGTTTCATCATTCCGTTTCATAATATTTACCATAGATCTTTTTTTTTTTTATCTTTAGGTCAGGTTTATTATGATAGCTTTAATCTTAGTTTACTTTTTTTCTTCTAAGAGCCGGTTTCCCGGTGACTAGAGCACACCTTACAATATTTTTTATATTGAAGAAGCGTCTGCTCGTTGCTCTTTTACAGATTTATTATTTTTAATAATATCTGATTTAGATCCGCGGTAACCCATTTATGTTTCCATTATCTCTAATGATATTACCATACCCTGATTCATTAATCAGGCCAATATTAATTTTCATTAAATATCTTGGTTATTAGAGCTTTAGGGTGTCCCCGGAGTTTGCTTCTTTATTGCACATAACCTAAAAATAATTTATTATATACTTATCTCTATCAAATATTTTTTTTTAAATAATTTTTTATCATTAGCATACTTTTTTAAAGTAGGTCCTGTAGTTCCTAATTCTTTAGCTGCTTGTCTAAAAGACATATAATCTTTTATTTCATTTGTAATTGTATTAATTACTTTTATTTTAATTGATTTATCTTTTATTGATTTATGTATTTCCCCATATCATCCACATGTAAATCCATGATAAGGTTTTCCATTTTTTATTTTTCTTAATAATGTTGTTTTTGATGATGAGCCTATTTTATTTAAAAATTGTAAACTATCTTTTAAACTACTAAATATTTGTATTTCATTATTATTTATTTTTTTTAATATAATTTTTCTACTTAATTTTATAGATGACTTATAATCTGTTCTATCTTTATCTAACATAGTTTTAATTTCTTCAATAGATATATTTTCGTTATTAAAATTATATGTATTTAATATAGGTATATCTGTAAAAATATACTTATTTAAATAAAGTTTTCCTGTTTTTATACTATCTTTAATAGTTGTATAATGAATATTAAAATTAAATATAAAATCTTCTTGATTATCAGAATAATATATTAATTTTTTATAATCTTTAGTATACATATATAAACTTTTAGATCTAGCTCCTAAAACTGAATTTACTACTCTTAAAGTATTTAAATTATATTCTTTATGTAGTAAATAATATTGTTCTAATATTAATTCATCATTTATTGTATAATTTTCATTTAAAATAAATATTTTTAAATTAAACTCAGTTACACCTTCTTTATATAAAATTGGTAAAAATTTACCTACTTCTTTATGATATTTCTTAATATATCCATTAATTCTTCTACTTAAATTTGTAGAAGAACCTACATACATATCTCCTGAACTTTTTATTAATTCAAATATAAACACCTGGTAATTTATTTCTAATAGTTCCTAAGTGGTTTTTAATATCGTTTAAAGTATTTTCATTTATATCTTCAAAAAATATAAAGGGAGTTTTTTTTAATTTATTTAAATTAATATGCTTTAATATTAAATTTAAATCTTCAGCAGTTATATTTTTATTATTTTCTAATAAATTTAACGCTTCTTTGTGTATTTTTATTAAATTTTTCATTAATTATTTATATATTTTTAAAGACAATTTACTAATTTTTTTTATAAATAACATCTTATTTATGTATAAGATAAATATTTTTGGTTAATTAGTTTCCTAAACTAATTTGTCCATGCAAAGACCGCATTTAACGGCCAAGGTATTCCGCTACCTTAAGACCCTCAGGTATAAGGCCGCCATTCGTTGGGGGTTCCTTTAATATCTAAATATATATTTAAATATATAGTTGTTAACCAGCCAACATTGGGCAGACATCACACTCAATACTTAGATTTACATCTTATGCAAAGTGCTGTGTTTTAATTAAACAGTCGTACAACATAATTTTATGTCTCCTTTTTCTTAAATAATATTAATTATAAGAAATGGCCATCCTTATCCCTAAGTTACGGATTCAATTTGCCGAGTTCCTTAATGATTGTTAGCTTAAACGCCTTCGTATTTTCTACTTGCTTACTTGTTGTTAGAATTTTTATATGTCTAGAGACGGTTATTTTACTTTAAATTTATTTTTTATATATTAAATCTTATTTTTTTCCAGCACATTATCTATTAAATAATGTTAAATATTAATTTATTAATATATAAATTTAAATTATAAATAATTTAAATATAATATTTTTAAAGTTTTAAAGATTTTTCCATCATTTAATTGATTACAATTAATAATTTAGAAACCGTTACTTAAATTAATTACATCTCATAAGCTTTAGGCGAGGAATATTTCCTTTTTCGTTACTCATGTCAGCATTCTCTCTTGTTTTATCCATTATATTAATTATATTAAATTAATATAAAAATTTCAACAATGTTCTGCTACCTCATATATTAATTTATATGAACAAGATATCGGTATAATATTTAGATCCGTTATATTTTCAGTGCTATTATCTTTAAAACATTCAGTGCTCTGTTACGAGGTCTTTAAAAAATGGCTGCTTCTAAGCCTATTTCCTGATCATATAATATAATAACTACTTTATTTTCACTTAATATTAATTTTGGAACCTTAAACTCTTGTTTTGGGCTGTTTCCCTCTTGACATACTCAGATCTACCCTTTATTAATATTGCCTATTTAGGCTTGGGTCCTTCTCCTTAAATAATTATTATATTATCCATTTAGACAACAGGCTAATTCGTTACCTGGTTAATTAATTAACTAATGTTAAATTATAAATATTTTTTTTAACTTTTTTTTGTTATTTTATATATTCCTTTTAATATTTTATTATTTTTTTATTGCTCTATATATTGCTTGTCTTTGTACTCCTATATAACTACCTGCTGCTGTTTGATTACTAAATTCTAATTCTTCATTAGTTTCTATATTTAATACTAAAACAGCTACTCCTTCTCTTTCTATACTTTTATACTTTAGATTAGTTAAAGTTTCAACTGATAAAGGATTATTTTTTTTATATTTTGTAGTAGCTATTGATAATTTATCTCTAGTTTCTTGATTTACATATTTATTACTATGATAAGAAGATAATATTTCTTTATGTTCTTCTGTTATTACTCTATTTTTTAATTTTTCTATTGTTTCATTACTATGCTTATAACCTAATAATGATCCAGCTATTTTTAATATATTATATTCTGGATTTATCAAATCTATGTAATATTGTTCTCTTTCTAATAATTTATCTTTAGAACAATATTCTAATATATCTAATCTAAAATTGGTATGACCATACTTAATTAACGCTAAATTAATAAGTCTAGGATTTCTAGTTAATTCACTATTTCTGTAATAACTACCTAGTCTTTTTGTTAAATTTATTCCACTTCCTATATAACTTTTATTATTTATAGTATTTACTCATCTATATATACCAGATTTATTTTTATTTTCATTTAATATATTTTTTTTAGATATAAATGCATTTATATAAGTTAATAATGGTGTAAGATTATTATTAGAATCCGTATTGTAATATTTGTTTTTTGTAATATTTCTTTCCATTTGTAACTGCATTAGATAACAATTTATTTTTGAATATATTATATTCATTCGACTTATAACGAATTGAACGTTAAATATCCCTAATAATTAAGTCTAATTTATTTATTTAACATTATTGCCATTGCATTCTTTCGAATGAGGCCTGACTATATTTTAAGCAAAGTATAAATACTTTACTAATTCCCATTTAGTCGATGAACTGCATACCTTTAATTTTAAAGGTACTTGGCTGCGGATTATCCATTTACTTATCAATCTTGATTTTACCATACCTCGAGTCATTACCTGAGCCATAAACTATATTACTATATTTACTTGGTTAAGATTGCTTTAGGACTTTCCCGCAATTTGAGAATATAAAGCAGAAGATTTACTTCTGCCAGAAGGCTGTATGTATACTACCTTATCGCACTATGTCTGATTCTTTAATATTCATCATTACCATTTCGAGAGCAAAATCTCTCCGGTAAAATCTTCACAATTCCCCGATATAAACAATTTATTTTGTACGAGATCACAATTCTGTACCTGTAATGATTTTAATTAAATTACCTACTTAGATAGGTTTCGCAGAAACGGTATAATCTCTTTAGCCATTTTTTAGGCAAAGTTGAGATTATTTCTCCCTAAATAGTTATACTATCCATTTAACGGATAAATTAAATAATTTATTTATTTATTTTTTATAGAATATATTTTCTTTAAAAGATTACCTGATGTAAGAGCCTTTTTTATGGCAGTTCTACTAACTCCTAAAGATTTAGCTGCTTCAGTTAAGTTAATATATTCTAATTCTTCATTAGTTTCTATATTAATTACTTTTACAGGAATTCCTGATTTTAATGTTTTAATTAAAGATAATTTAGTTTTTGTTTCGATTGAAACAATTTTATTTTTATGAGCTTTTGATATTTTATCCTTAATTTATTCAGATAAAATTCTACCTGTAGCTGCTTTAGATAAATTTCCTCTAGCTTCTTTACTAAGTACTCTTTCATTAAGAAAATATTCTATTGTTTTGCTATTATGTTTAAAACCTGCCAACGATCCGGCTACTCTTAATATATTATATTCAGGTTTATAATTATCAATATAAAATTGTTCTGTAGAAATTGTATTTTCTTTTTCAGTGTATTCTAATATTTCTAATTTAAACTTTGAATAACCATATTTCAAAATAGCTTTATATATAGGAGTATTATTTATAGTTAAGTGTTTATTACTAAAATACTTATAAAATCTTGACGATAAATTTATACTACTTCCTATATATGTTTTGTTATTTATTAAATTAACCCATCTATATACTCCTGCTTTATTTTTATTATCTTTTAATATTTTTGATTTTTCAGTTTTAACATTAAAATAGATAATTAAAGGTATTTTAGTTGAAGTACTATAAAATTTATTAAAATTCTTATTTTTCATGTTTTTATTGTTTATATATGTGCCTAATTAAATAATATAGGAATAATTATTATTAAACTTTACTTAAAAGTGAATAATAATACAATACTATCGTTTTTTTTTTTATTTTTGTTTGGTTTTAAATTATTTAATTTATCCTGCATTCTTTCGAATGAGGCCTGACTATATTTTAAGCTTTCGCTAATCACCATTTAGTCGATGAACTGCATACCTTTATTTTTAAAGGTACTTGGCTGCGGATTGCCTATTTATTTTCATTATTAATCTTGATTTTACCATACCTCGAGTCATTACCTGAGCCATAAATTAATTACTTAATTTACTTGGTTAAGATTACTTTAAGGTTTCCCCGCAATTTGATGATTTAAGCAGAAGGTTCACTTCTACCATAAGGCCTAGTAAATTCTTACTTTACTATCATGACCAGCTATCTTAGTCAGTTTTGTCTTTCACTAACTTACCACAATTCTTCGGATGTTTTTGCAACAACAACCCGTTCGAACCTTTATAATTCTGATTATAGTAAGATCACTAAGTTTCGGGTCTATATTTAGATACTTTTCATTAGTTCACAATTGGTTTATCTAAGTATTTAATACTCGCATCTAAACATAACTTGCTGACCCATTATGCAAAAGGTACGCTCTTCTCTTTTATTATTTTAAGTTGAGCTACTTATAAAACTACTATTTCAAAAATTTCCCTCACGGTACTTTTTCGCTATCGCTTATATATTGTATTTAGCCTTAGAGGAAGGTTCCTCTTTATTCAAACAGTTTTATCCGCTTTACTTTTTAGGCTTTAAAATAATTGTAATTATTTTAACTCTTTTGATTTATTTTCCTAAAGCTACTAAGATATTTCAATTCACTTTGTTTTTTTATATGATTTCTCCTAGAAATTATAATTATAATATTATTTTTTTTATAAATTATTTTTATATTTCTCTACGTTCTTTCAATATATAGCTATTTTTCCATAATAGTCTCTTTATAGACTAATAATATATTTTATTACATATCTTAATACATTTTATATCGGGTCATTATGATTCGAACATAACTATTCTTCAACCCAAATGAAGTGCCTAACCTACCCGGCCCTAACCCGTTACATATTTTCAGAGAATATCCGATTCGAACGGATGTGATTAATTGATAATCAAATAAGTTTCAAGCTTATCGCTTTAAACCGCTCAGCCAATTCTCTTTTTTTATGTAAAAACAATTCTTTTTAATAATTATTTAAACCTATTTATAATAATTTAAATTAAATTTAATACAACTAATCGGATTCGAACCGATACAATTCGTTTGGAAGACGAATGGTCTACCATTAACCTATAGTTGTTTTTATATTGTGTAAAGGATTTGAACCCTTAACTTCAGTTCCGAATACTGCTATTATACCTTTTAACTAACACAGCTAGTATTGTTATTATATTATTATAATAAGTGTATATTATTTGGTACTATATTAAAACTATATAAAATACAAGGTACTAATACTATTATAGCTATTACTATTGGTAATAATACTGTTCAACAAAATAACATTAATTGATCAAATCTTACTCTAGGAAATGATGCTCTTATTCATATAAAACTAAATATCATTAGACAAGTTTTTAATCCTAAAGTTAAACTATTAATTAATCCTTCGATTATACAATTATCTGTTATTAATGTTGGATAATAATTAGTTGAAAATATTGTATTATATATTAATACTAATATATCTAATATATTATTTAAAGATATAAATAAATATCCTCCTAAAAATAATATACTTGTTAATATACACATTAATACTATACTTCCATATTCTGCTAAGAAAAAAAATACAAATATTACTGCAGCATGTTCGGTCATAAATCCACTTACTAATTCAGATTCCTTTATTAAAAAATTTTTTTTTTAGAGTTTTTAATATTATATATTATAAATTTAAATATATTTATTAAATGACATTTGTATAATTTATAACAACTTTAGATATTATTTCTATGTTATTTAATAAATAACTTGAAATATTTAAAGTATTTAAATAAAGTATAAGTAATAACATATATATAAAATTATTTCATAAAATATTTATATCTCCAATATTATTTAAATATTTTATAATTCATATATTAAATTTTGTACCAAATATTAATTGATAATTTTTTTTTTTTAAATAATATGTAAATAATATATAAAATAAAATACATAATATAAATAATATAAAAATATGTAATATTATATTTTTTATTAATATATTCATAATATACTCATAAGCACCATTTTCTATATTATATATACAATCTTCTTTTACTATATACTTAAAGAAAAAATTATAAAATTTTTCTCTAAATATATTTTTTATAAATAACAATTTATAATCTTTATTTATAATATAATTAGATAATAATATTATAAATAAAATATTAAATATATATAATAATAATAAATGTATTGAATAATTAGCTAAAAAAAAAGTCATTATATTACTATCTAATTCTTCATCTATACTAAAAGCTGAACCACTATTTGGATTAGAAGAATCATTATTATCTATAGTGTCAGCATAAGCTACATCAGAAAATCATATAATATTAACAAAAATAATAATAATAATAATCATATAAATCATGTAAAATAAAGGTATAATTATACATTTGTATTTAAAATAAAATAATTTAATATTTAATAATAATAAATTTATTCAATTTTTCTAATAATAGGACTAGTTATTATTCAATACTTTAATTAAAATATTAAATTATCGCGTGTAGTCTCTGAGGATCCTACTTAATTATTTAATAGTTTCCTGCTGATTGTTCTTTATATTATATTAAGATTATTACTTTTTAGTACTTAATATTAAGAATTTTCCAGCATATAGCGATATTTTAAGAGACCAAATCTATATAATTTATATAGCCTCTGCCAAATCAAATGGCGCTCTATTAGTTTCTGCTACTGCACATATAAAAAATATTATAAATATAGGTAATAAAGGTAATATATATCATACAGATCTTTGAGATTCTATATTTACAGTTAAATTTAAACTACCTGATAATAATATTACTAATAATAATA
>Ga0105239_10006203_pt1 | contig 13914 bp, 11 predicted proteins | sample KBSC44metaG_FD_92761 | JGI IMG/M metagenome (GOLD analysis project Ga0105239, IMG submission 92761) | Corn rhizosphere microbial communities from Kellogg Biological Station, Michigan, USA - KBS C4-4 metaG | ecosystem: Host-associated > Plants > Roots > Rhizosphere > Soil | place: Michigan, USA... | reverse complement strand
CGGTCGACAAGACCGTGCCGCGATCGTTCGTCACGAAGCGGATCGTCCGCAACGGCACGCGCGATCCGATGCGCGCGATCGTCGAGTACGCATCCGCCATCTCGATCGGCGGAATGCCCGTCGCGCCGAGAAGCACGGCCGGGTTCTCTTCGAGCTCCTGATTCACGCCGAGGGTCTTCGCCGTCTTGAATATCGGCGGCAGCGTGCAGGCGAGGCCGATGCGCACCGACGCCGAGTTCAGCGAGTGCTCGAGCGCCTCCTGCACCGTCACGGTGCCGTAGTACCGGTCGTCGTAATTGCGCGGCGACCAGTCGGCGGAGAAGCGGCGCTTGAGGACGAAGCGCGTGTCGCTGACGAGCGTCGCGGGCGTGATGTTCTTCCCCGACAAGCTCGGCTCGAACGCCGTGAGATAGACGAACGGCTTGAACAGCGAGCCGACCAGGCGCTTCGAGTTCAGCGCGCGGTTGAATTGATTGATGTCGTAGTTGCGGCCGCCGACGAGCGCGCGGATCTCGCCGGTGGGGACGTCGACGTGAATCAGCACGCCCTGCAGCTTCTTCTGCGGATCGCTGCGGCGGAGACGGCGATTGCCCTTCTCGAGGCCCTGCAATCCCGACTCGAGGATGCGCGTCGCGTTGTCCTGCGCGGCGAGATCGATCGCGGTGTAGATCTGCAGGCCGCGGCCTTTGACGTCCTTGATGCCGTAGTCGGTCGCCATCTCCTGCAGCACGCGGTCGACGTAGAACGGGATCGAGCCGAGGCCGGAGCGCTCCCGGAACGGCCGCTGCGGCAGCGGCTCGGCCATCGCCTTGTCGTACGTCGCCTGATCGATCTTCTTCTGATTGCGCATCAAGCCGAGCACGGTGGCGCGGCGTTGCGCGGCGAGGTCGGGGCGATTGAACGGCGAGTAGTTGTTCGGACTGCGGATCATCCCCGCGAGGAGCGCGGACTCCGCGACGTCGATCTCCGATACCGGCTTTCCGAAGAAGTACCGCGCCGCTTCGCCCACGCCGAGGATCGAGATCGAGCGGTTGCGCCCGAGGTAGATGTCGTTGAGGTAGGCCTCGAGGATCTCCTGCTTCGAGTACTTCGCGTCGAGGATGACGGCCATGAACGCCTCGACGACTTTGCGCTTCATCGTGCGCTCGCTGGTGAGGTAGTAGTTCTTGACGAGCTGCTGCGTCAGCGTGGAGCCGCCTTCGCTGACGCCGCGGTGCGCGATGTTGCGGAACAGCGCGCGGGTGATGCCGAGCGGGTCGACGCCGGGGTGATGCCAGAAGCGAACGTCCTCGGTCGCGACGACCGCGTCCTGCAGCGACTTCGGCACCTGCTCGAGCTTCACCGGACGCCGGTTCTCCAGCTGCTCGCTGAGGATCGACGTCAGCAGCTCCGGCTCGAGCGCGGCGTTCGAGACGCTCGCGTTGTTCGCACCGGTCACGTTCGCGATCGCGCCACCTTTGAATGTGATGACGAGGCGCTGCGCGGGATAGTTGCCGCTCGGATGGTTGAACTCGCGCGTGAAGACGTCGATCTTCCCGCCGGCGGCGTTGAAGTCGCCCGCTTGCGCGGGATCTTTCACCGACCGGTAGCCGAGCCGCTGCAGCTTCTCGACGAGGTCGTCGTACTGCACGGCCGCGCCAGCGGCGAGCGGCGTGTAGTCCGCGAAGATGCGCGTCGGCAGCGAGAGACGGCGCAACTCGAATCGTCCGACCGACTGCTTGTAAACGTAGGCGCCGACGGCGACGAAGACGACGAGCAGCGTCACGACGGTGATGCTGATGACGCGAAAAACGGTACGGCGTTTCGGCAAGCGCTCGCGGAGAGTGGCCATTCGTCAGTGAGCGGCGAGGGCGAGGTTCCGCCCTCCCTTTCCGTCGCGGCGGAACGAGTGAAAGATCGAGCCTTCGCAGCGCGTGCAGAGTCGCGAGTCGTGGATGCGATCGGTGCTGAAGCCGCGCTCGCGAAGCACCTCGGCGGTGAATTCCGCGAGGTCGACGTGAGGCTTCGCGCCGCTGCGATCGACGTACGCATCGTTGAATTGCGACGCCACTTCCTCTCCCACTTCGAAGCAGCACTGGCGGATCGACGGCCCGAGGTACGCGTGCGCTTCGCTCGGATCGAAGGCGGTCGTCTGCAGCAACTCGTCGAGAGTCGCGGCGGTGATCCGCTGCACGGTTCCGCGCCAGCCGGAGTGAATGTTCGCCATTACGTCGTGAACGGGATCGATCATCGCAATGGGGAGGCAGTCTGCAACCTTGATACCGAGCGCGACGTGACGTTCGTTCGTCACCAGCGCGTCGCACGAGTCGCACTCGCGCCACCGTTCCGCATGGTGCGCGCGCGCGACGCTCTTGCCGTGCACCTGCGTGCAGGTGTTGAGCGATGCGGCGATGCCGAAGCGGCCGTGGATGAAGTGCGTGAGCTCGCGCGCGATGCCGCCGGTCAAACGTCCATCGAAGTCGATCGTCGTGTAGAAGACCGCGAAATTCGCGGGGACGTCGTTGGCGACCACGATGCGGCCGAGCGCCGAATCCTCGACGCTATACTCCCCCGATGCGGCGACTCGCTCTTTTTGCAACGGCACTCCTCTCCGCGTGTGCGACGCTGCCGTCGCACGATGTGGTCATCCGCAACGGCGTGATCTACGACGGCAGCGGCGGCGATCCGATCCGTGGCGACGTCGCCATCGACGGTCATCGTATCGCCGCCGTCGGCACCGTGGCAGGCAAAGGGCGGACCGAGATCGACGCGCGCGGCCTGGCCGTCGCTCCCGGCTTCATCAACATGCTCAGTTGGGCCGTCGACTCGCTCATCGCCGACGGCCGCGGCATGGCCGACGTCAAGCAGGGCGTGACGCTCGAAGTGTTCGGCGAGGGCGGCTCGATGGGACCGCTCAACGACAAGATGAAAGCGCTCGCCCGGCAGATGCAGGGCGACATCAAGTACGACGTCGACTGGACCACCCTGCGCGAGTACCTCGACTCGCTGGTGCGGCGCGGCGTGTCCGTCAACGTCGCCTCGTTCGTCGGAGCGACCACCGTTCGCGAATACGTCCTCGGCGACGACAACCGCGCGCCGAACGCGCAGGAGCTCGAGCAGATGCGCGGCCTCGTGAAGCAGGCGATGGACGACGGCGCGCTCGGCGTCGGCTCGGCGCTCATCTACGCTCCCGCCTTTTACGCGAAGACCGACGAGTTGATCGAGCTGTGCAAAGTCGCCGGCCAGTCGGGCGGCATCTACATCTCGCACATGCGCAGCGAAGGCAATCGGCTCCTCGAGGCGGTGGATGAACTGATCACGATCTCGCGCGAGGCGAAGCTGCCCGCCGCGATCTATCACATGAAATCGGCCGGACAAGCGAACTGGCCGAAGGAAGAGGCCATGATCGCGAAGATCGAAGCGGCTCGCGCGGCCGGGCAGCAGATCACCGCGAACATGTACACGTACAACGCCGGCGCGACGGGACTCGACGCCGCGATGCCGCCGTGGGTGCAGGAAGGCGGCCTCGAAAAGTGGCGCGCGCGCCTGCAGGATCCCGCGACCCGCGAGCGCGTCCTCCGCGAGATGCGCACGCCGAGCGACTCATGGGAGAACCTGATGATGCTCGCCGGCGGCGCGGAGAACGTGCTGCTGATCGGCTTCAAGAGCGAGAAGCTCAAGCCGCTGACCGGCAAGCGGCTCGCCGAGGTGGCGCGGATGCGCGGGACGTCGCCGGAGGAGACGGCGATGGACCTCGTCGTCGAGGACGACAGCCGCATCGACACGATCTACTTCATCATCGACGAGGACAACATCCGCAAGCAGATCCGTCTCCCGTTCGTGAGCTTCGGCTCGGATGCCGCCGCGTCAGCGCCCGAGGGAGTGTTCCTGAAGTCGTCGACGCATCCCCGCGAGTACGGCACCTTCGCCAAGCTCCTCGGCCAGTACGTGCGCAACGAGAAAGTGATCTCGCTGCAGGAGGCGGTGCGGCAGCTGACGTCGCTGCCGGCGGCGACGATCCACATCGCCGAGCGCGGCGCGCTCAAACCCGGCTATTTCGCGGATGTGGTGGTGTTCGATCCGGCGACGATCGACGCGAAGTCGACGTACGAGAAGCCGCGCGTGTACGCGACGGGCGTGGTGCACGTGTTCGTCAACGGCACGCAGGTGCTGAAGGATGGCGAGCACACGGGCGCGAAGCCGGGGATGGTGGTTTTGCGGGCGGGGCGGTAGCGCCGTCATTCCGAGCGTAGCGAGGAACCTGGGGCGGGGGCGGTGCCATGCTGTGTCGCGCCCCGGCCACCCAGGTCCCTCGCTACGCTCGGGATGACGAGGCTCAGTTCTCCGTATCCAACGAAGCGTGATGTCCGTGACGAAGTGCGATGGGCGCCGGTGGGCGCGCGTGAAGGCGTTCTCACATCGCGACTGCGCGCAGCTCGGTGATCCGCGAGCGGAGCTGCTCGGTCACGGCGAGGCCGCGCAGGAGCGACGCGGTCTTCTCGAACTCGGTGACCATCGCGTCGACGGCGCGCTGGCCGTCGCCGCTCATGATGCCGTCGAGCGCATGCAGAAAGTGCTTCTCGATCGTCTTGTGCGCCGAGTCGCCGATGTACTCCTCGGCGATGGCGCGGATGCGCGCGGCGAGGTCGATCAGCTCGCCATTTTGCTGGTCGTCGTGGAGCTCAGACTTTTTTTTTAAGACCACCAGCTCGCCGGTGATCATTCCGTAGAGGATTTTGGCTACGTCGAATGACGACATGTTCAACGTGCGCCCGATGTCGGAGATCGACCGGTGCCCGTCGATGCGCGTGATGAGCATCCACTCCTGCGGGTTGAGGGTGATCTGCTCGTGGCGGTTCTCGCGCGTCATCAGCTCGGGGACGTGATCGACGGACGGGATCTTCTTCGACAGCACGCGCCACTCGTCGAGCCGGCGCGCGGCTTCCATCAGCAGGTTCGTGTTGGATTTGGAGATCGTCTGGCGGTCGGGCTCTTCGCCGGGGCTGAACTGAAACTCGCCCGAGTTCCAGATGGCGAGCGCGTAGATGGCTTCCTCGCCGATCAGATCGCCGACGGTGGCGTGCACCATCTGCCCATTTTTCAAATAGATATATCCGCGGTCGCCGTCACGGGACAGTGTGAACTTGCCGGTCTTTCCCGAGACACTGACGAGCTGGATGATGTCGGGAAGTGGCAGTTCTTTGAGAGAGCCCTGGAAAGCCATTTCACCCCATACTCGACGAGATTTCGCCCCGCGATTTCACGGCCACCGCCGCGTAAATTCCTGAGCCGGCTGGGTTGGCGTGGAATGTTCGAAGAGTAGCCCACGCCCCGTGGCAGGTCAAGACGAAGGATCGGCGGGATTACGCATGACGACGCTTCGCTGTTCGCGCCGCTCGATCGCGCTCAAGATCCAGTATCCAAATGCGAAACCGGCCAACGAACCGGTCATGACGCGCAGCGAGTTCGTGCTCTCGCGAAGCCGGAGTGCCTGCGTCACGCCGTCGATCGCCATCGGCGTCGCCGCCGCATACATCAGCCAGCGCGCGACCTTCTCCGGCAGCCACGGCAGGATGAAAAAGACCGCCAGTCCGCCGAAGAGGCCGATGTAAATCGCGGTGCAGCGCGCGCAGATCGGCATCGGCGTGTTCCAGATCGTCAGACATCGCTGCTCGATGCCGTGACAGATGAAGCGGAACGGCAGGCGCAGCATCGGCGTGGCGCCGTGCGCCACGAGCCAGGTACACAGCGTCGCCGCCGCGAGGATCGTGAGCGGGATGAGCGCGAACGTCGCGCCGCCGATCAGCGTCTCGCGTTTCACTTCCGGGGGGAAAGCCGGTACGCCTCCGCGAACGCATACGCCGTCACGACGAACGACCAGAAAGCCGTGAAGAGGATGCCGACGCAGAGGAGGATCGCACCGAAGGGGACGAGGAACCGGACGACGAACATCACGAGGAACGCCATCAGGTAGTTCACAAAATTGTTTTTGATGAACGCGTAGATGCGCGCGAACTCGAATCCCGCGCTGATCCGATCCTCGACGATCGCAAACAGCAGCGCGCCCGGCAGCCAGAACGACATCGCCAGCGAGATCGGGAAGATGAGACACCAGACGCACGTCAACATCCCGCCGCTGGCGAGCTGCGCGAATCCGTTCCGGTCTCCCGCAACCGCGCCGAGAACACCCGCCGGAATCAGCACCGCGAACGCGAGCACGATCAGCGGGAGCGTGTAGCCGAGCCCGACCACGGCCAGCTTCACGCCGTCGCTGAAGTACGTGCCGAGGTCGTCCCATTCAGGGAGAGGACGGCTCATGCCGGCGATGACGTTGCGCGTCAGCCGAGCGCAGTAGCCGAGGATGAAGAAGACTCCGATGAGGATGAAGGCCGCGATGTAAAACAGGCCCCCCATCAATACTTTGTGCACCCATCGCTCGTCTTCGAAGACGAAGGCGAACGGCCGGACGAAATCGAACTGAGGCGAGCTCGGGCGCGGCGGTGGAGGCGGTGGGGGCGGCGGCGGAGGCGGCTCGACGGCCGTGAATTCAGACATGATTGTGTGAAGGGAGTTTAGCACCCGCGGCCTGGAAGAAATGGTGAGCAGCGGGGCTTGTACCGAGGGCCTTGGACGAACGGATCGACTTGGTGGCGGTGGAGGAGTCGCGGCGCCGGGACGGCGTCGGCATCGCCATCGCCTTTTCCCTCGTCCTGCACGCGGTTCTCGTCGTCTACGCCATCAAAACGTACAAGCCGGTCGCGAGTGAAAAAATCGTCACTCCGATGGTGCACTACGTCGAGCTCATGCGTCAGACGCCGCAGACGTTCACCGAGGCGCCGGGACCGAAGGTGAGGAGCGCGCCGATCGATGCGCCGTTCTCCGACGCCAACCGCCGCGCCAGCATGCCGGAGCCGACGGGCGATCAGCCGACGAAGCGACCCGGCGATGGCGGCCCGCTCTGGACGCCGCCCGCCAGCGCGCCGCGACATGCAAGCGGTCCGGCGGCGCAGCGTCCGCAGCAGGCCGTGCAGCAGCAGGCGTCGCAACAGCACGCGAACGCCGATGCGACCCAGCAGCCGGCCGAGGGCGCGGCGCCGTCGCCGAACGCCTCGAGCTCGCTCTCCTACCGGCAGCCGGTTGCGCAGGCGAATGCCGGCGCCGTCGACTGGCACAGCGCGATCCGCGAGGTCGGCAAGATCGCCTCGATCGGAACGGACGAGGATCAGCTCAATCGCGCTCGCGGAGGCGGCGGCGAGAAAGGCTACGCGGAGAGCGGCCCCATCTCGTTCGAGACGCAGTGGTACGACTGGGGCGAGTACGCACAGTCGATGGTGCGCCGCATCCGCGTGAATTGGGACGCGAACATGCCGGATCTCATCCGCACCGGCATGAAAGGGCACCTCACCATCCGCTTCACCATCCACCGCGACGGCCGCATCACCGACGTCACGATCCTCGACGCGAGCGAGCACCCTCCGTACAACTTCGCCGCGAAGAAGGCGATCGAGCTGTCGTCGCCGCTCAATCCCCTGCCGAAAGACTTCCCGAACGACACGGAGAGGGTGACGGCGATGTTCTTCTACAACGAACAGCCACCGGCGAGGTAGAGTCGCGAGTGCTGAGTGGAAAGTGCTGAGTCAATGATGAGCGGCGCGAACAAACTCAGCACTCAGCACTCGGCACTCAGTACTTCGATCGTCATCCGCCGCCCCATCACCTTCCTCCTGCTGATCCTCATCACCGCCGCGATCGTCACGGTCACCGTCGCGATGTCGGGCAAGAGCTACAACAAGATCGATCCGATCCCGTTCGAGAATCTCCGCCACCTCGCCCACCGCATCGAGACGCGTCCGATCTCGACGCAGATCCTCTCGGTGATCCTGCTGCCGATCTTCGGCAACATCCTCCTCTTCGCGCCGTGGGGCTTCCTCGCCTTCATCTGCTTCTACAGCGTCGATCGCGCCACCGTGCAGACCTACGTCCTCACGATCCTTCTCGGCTTCACCTTCTCCGCCGCGGTCGAAGCGTGGCAGTACTTTCTCCCCTCGCGCGTCGCCGACGTCAACGACATCATCTGGAACACGGCCGGAACGATCCTCGGCGCGCTGCTGGGGCACGCGCGGCTGCGCGTGCGATTCGAGTTCGAGTAGACGGCTATACTCTGGGGCTCGGTCATGATCCCCGAGTTGAAGACGCTCGAGCCGGAGCTGAAGCAGATTCTCTACGGCTGCGTGGAGCACATTCAGGCGACGAAAGCGGCGCTCTACCTCCCGACGTCGCATGACCTGAACGCGAAGACGTTCGAGATCGTGACGAGCTATCAGTTCAGCGATCTGGCCCGAAAGACGATCCGCGACAACGACGATCTCGTCGACCGCCTCGGCATGAAGCGCGCCGGCTTCTTCATCAACGGTCTCGCCACCGACATGCGCTTCTCGGAGATGCTGTTCCGGCAGGGAACGGATCGCCTGCTGGTGACGCCGCTCTTCTCGCGCGGCCGGATGATCGGCTTCATCGACATGCGCGACAAAGCGGGCAAGCGCCCATTCGACAACGCGGACGTCGAAGCCGCGAAGAAGATCAGCGATCAGGTGCTGACGTTCCTCGGCACGAAGAATCTGTTCGGACTCGCGCCGATCCGAGTCGTGGAGGAGCCGCCGCAGCGCGTCGACGCGCTGGCGTCGCTGCCGCAGGTGATGACGCCGGCCGCAATGCCATCGGCGCGACCGCAGGAGCTGACGCCCGCGGCGATGCGCGCGATCTCGTCGGCGCGCGAGCAGATGTCGAAGCGGCAGCTCTCGCACGTCAGCGGCAAACACCAGCTCAGCGACCGCGATCTCGAAGTCGTCCGGCTGCTCCTGCCGGCGGCGCTGGCGATTCCGGGCGCGGTGCTGGCGTGTTTCAGCGCGATCGGCCACGTCAACAACCCGCAGTCGATCGTCGGCATCGCCAACATCACGGACGACGCGATGGACATGCTGCAGTCGCACCTCCAGGCGTGGCTGAAGCGGACGAATCAGCCGCACATGACGACGCGGCCGCAGCTCATCTATCCGTTCGGGGTGCAGGTCGTACCGGTGACGGCGGCGGGAATCAGCACGATCCTCAGCGCGCCGGTGAACGCGCAGAGCGTCGAAGGGCTCGTGCTCACGATCGCCTTCGAGCGCATCCCCGAGGCGCAGGCGCAGCGTGCGATGCACATCTTCCTGCGGCAGATGGAGCAGTCGATCGAGACGGCGATCGCGGCGAGCGCGGGCCGCAACGACCGGCAGACGCTGGCGGAGCATCTGCTGGAGCCGGACTTTCAGCGGTATCCCGACCTGGTGGAGCACAGCCGGCAGGTCGCGTCGATCGCCCAGCGATTCGCGATCACGCTCGAGCTGCCGCCGACGCAGGTGGAGAGCGTACGCATCGCCGCGCTCGTACACGACGTCGGCTTGCGTCTCCTCGACTACGAGCGGCTGTACAAGCGCCCGAACCTCACGGCGGAGGAGATGCGCGCGCTCGCCGAGCATCCCATCGTCGGCGCCGCGCTCGTCGAGCCGCTCCTCGGCAACGAGATCGCGCAAGCGGTCCTGCGCCATCACGAGCGCGTCGACGGCAAGGGCTACCCGAGTCGCATGCAAGGCCAACAGATCCCGCTCGCGTCGCGCATCATCCAGATCGCGGACGCATGGGTCGCGATGACGTCGGCGACAACGTATCAGCCGTCGGTGACGCGCGAACAAGCGGTGTCGCGGCTGCGCGAAGGCGCGGGGTCGCAGTTCGACGAGGCACTGGTTGGTCGCTTCCTTTCGTCGCTGTCGCAGTTAGGAGCATGAGAAGTGCTGAGTGCTGAGTAAAAAGTGCTGAGCCGCTCCGCGTACGCCACACTCAGCACTCAGCACTTTCTACTCAGCACTCCGACACATGCGCATCCGCGATCAATTAAGACAGCTGCCAGCGCCGGCGTGGATCCTCTTCGCCGGGACCTTCATCAGCCGGTTCGGCGGGTTCGTCGTGCCGATGCTGGCGATCTATCTGACGCGCAACGGCTACTCGGCGTCGCAGGTCGGCGGGGCCCTGGGGATGTATGGGATGGGGCATCTGATCGCGTCGAGTGCGGGCGGGCATCTCGCCGATCGGATCGGACGCCGCAACACGATCGTGCTCTCGATGTTCTCGTCGGCGGCGGCGATGCTGGCGCTGTCGCAGGCGCGCGGCTACTTCCCCATTCTGTTTTGCACCGTGCTCGCGGGCGCGACGTCGGAGCTCTATCGGCCCGCGAGCTACGCGTTGATCGGCGACATCGTCGCGGAGGAGCATCGCGTCATCGGCTTCGGACTCTATCGCTTCGCCGTCAACCTCGGCGTCGCGGCCGGTCCGGCGACGGCGGGATTCCTCGCGGACAAGTCGTTCATCTACGTGTTCGTCGGCGACGCGATCACGTCGATCGTGTACGGGATCATCGCGATCTTCGCGCTGCCGCAAGGGCTGAAGACGTACCAGAAGGGCGAGCGCGCCGGCGAGGCGATTCGCGACGCGTTGTCGAATCGCCGCGTGGTGTGGTTCCTCGCCGCGGCGATGCTCGCGGCGGTCGTCGACTTCCAGATGACGTCGACACTCGCGCTGCACGTTACGAAGCTCGGCTACCGGCCGATGATCTACGGCTTGATGATCTCGCTGAACGGGCTGCTGATCGTGCTGTTCGAGATCGTCATCACCGCGCGTCTTCAGTACATGAACCCGCAGCCGGTGATCGCCCTCGGCTACGCCTTGAACGGGATCGGCTTCGCGCTGAGCGGCTTCTCGCACAGCGTGCCCGCGCTGATGGCGACCGTGTTCGTTTGGACGTTCGCGGAGATGTTCTACTCGCCGATGGCGGGACCGTACATGATCCGCATTGCGCCGGAGCGCTTCCGCGGAAGGTACATGGGGCTGCTCGTGCTGATGTGGTCCGTCGGCTACATCATCGGCCCGATCGCCGGCACGTGGCTCTTCGCCCACAACGAGAATGTTCTCTGGACGGCGTGCCTGGTGCTCGGCGGGGTGTCGGCGTTTCTGGTGATGCGGGGCTACGAGAGGTCAGTGCGTCGTTGATTCGAGGCGCTCGACGCGCGCCTGGAGATCGGCGAGTCCGTCTTCGAGTGTCCGCATCCGCCGCTCGATCTCCGCGTGCGAGAACTTGATCATGGCTTGGGTTTCAGCGAATCCGCGGTTCATCTCGTCGCGGACGGCACCGAACTCACGCGTCGTGTCCTCGCGGAAGATCGAAAGGCCCTCGGCCACGAGCTGAACGTCGTGTTTCATCGCCTCCGCGGTGACATCGAAATGCCGCTTCATCTCCGCCGTGGAGGTTTCGAAACGCTCGCTCAGCCTCGCAGTTGAGGTCTCGAAGCGCTGACTTACCTCGGCCGTGGAGGCGTCGAAGTGCCGCTTCATCTCCGCCGTGGAGGTTTCGAAATGCCGCTTCATCTCCGCCGTGGAGGTTTCGAAACGCTGACTCACCTCGGCCGTGGAGGCATCGAAATGGCGCTTCGTCTCAGCGGTGGCTTGCGCAACCGCTTCCGCCGTCATCGAACGGAGGCGTTCGATCTCATCGTCGGTCATCGGCGGCCATTTTACCTCGGTGCTACGCGAGCACTCCGCGGAACCTCGGCTCGTAGTTCGGGAAGACGCTTTTCAGTGACGGGACGCCGAGCTGTTTGGCGAGGATCTCGCCGAAGACGTCGCGAAAGTCGGTAGTCACGGCAAGGTCGCGATTCTCGTAGAGGCTCGTGAGGCCGGGCCACTGGCCGTGGACCTTGCCGCCTTTGACGCCGCCGCCGAGGAGGAGCATGACGTTGGCGTGGCCGTGGTCGGTGCCGCGGTTGCCGTTCTCGCGAACGGTGCGGCCGAACTCGGACATCGTGACGAGCACGACGTCGCCCATGCGCGAGCCGAGGTCTTTGGTGAATGCGGCGATGGCGTCGGCGAAGTTGCGGAGGTTGTTGGCGAGCTGTCCTTGCGTGCCGCCTTCGCCGGCGTGAGTGTCCCATCCGCTGACGTCGGTGAAGGCGACTTCGAGTCCGACGTTCGACTTGATCAGCTGGGCGATCTGCTGGAGCGACTTGCCGAGCGGCGTATTCGGATAGGCCGCACCATGGTCGGGCTGCAGCTTGGCCGGGTTCGCCGCTTTCAGGATCTTTGACGCTTCGAACGTCCCGCCGCCGTACATCGACTCGAATCCCGACACGGCCTGCGCACCGCCCTGCACGCCGAACTGGGAGATGTCCGACATCGCCACCGCACCGCCGCTGCCCGCGAGGATGCGCGGCAGCGCCGGCGAGAGCGCCACCGCGCGCAGCGGCGACGCGGTCTGGTCATGCTTGTTCGTGATGGCGCGGGAGAGAAAGCCGTCCTGCGTCGTCTTCACGCCCGGCGTGCCGGACTCCATGAAGTCCTGCGCATCGAAGTGCGAGCGCGTCGCGTCGGGACTCCCGACCGCGTGTACGACGGCCAGCGACTTGTCCTTGAAGTACGGCGCGATCGAGGCGAGCGACGGATGCGCGCCGAAGAAGCCGTCGAGGTCGATGAGCTCCTCGCGCTTGATGGCAATGGTGGGACGCGCGTCGTAGTACGCCTTCTCGCCGTGCGGAATGATGACGTTCAAGCCGTCGACGGCGCCGCGCTGGAAGATCGCGACGAGCGCTTTCTTGCCTTTCGTGGTCGAGGCGTTCGCCATCTTCACGAAGACATTCGGAAGAAGGCCGCCCGCGACGAGCGCGAGGCCGGAAGATTTGAGGAAGAAGCGGCGGTCGGTGGTCATGGATGGTTGCTCGGTTGCTGGGTCATTGGCGTTGGAATTCGGGACTGCCGAGCATGAGACCGGCAGTCGTCACTTTGTCTTTGGCCTCGATGGCTTTTCGCGTCTCCGCGCCGATCTCGATCGGCGGCAGACTCGGCTCGGTCACGCGAACGCCGGGCACGTGATTCGCGGCCAGGGCGAGCGCGAAGTTGAGACGGTTCATCAGCGCGCCGTTGCTATCCCACGCATCGGCCTTGTCGCTGTAGCCGGTCGGCGGCTGCGCCCCGTACAGCGGCTCGCCCATCTTCTGCAGCTCGCGCGCGAGCGGCAGCGGATCGTCGATCTGCCCGCCGACGGCGCGGATCGCGGACACGACGTATTCGAACGGCGACTTCATCTTGGCGCGATACGTCTTCGCATCCCAGAACTCCGGACTGTCGACGATCGCCTTCACCGTCTCGCGGAGATCGCCGCCCGTCGCGAGGAAGCGCTTCGCCACGCGATCGACGAGCGCTGCCGGCGGCTCGTCGGCAACGAGGCGCTGGCAGAGCTGCAGCGCGATGTGATGCGCCGTCGCGGGCTGGTGCGAGAGGAAGCGGATCATCTTCTCCCCTTCCTCCATCCCGCCGCCCGCCGCGAAGCGAACGCCGAGCACCGTCTTCGCGCCGCTGTCGTGCATGCGCGCGCGGAAGACGAATTCGGGACTCGCGGGCGGACGTCCGATCGACCATCCCGTGAAGACGCGCGCGAGCTCGGTGACGTCTTTCTGCGTGTAGCCGCCGTCGACACCGAGGGTGTGAAGCTCCATGATCTCGCGGGCATAGTTCTCGTTGATGGCGTCGCGGCGCGAGCGCGCGTTGTCGAGGTAGAAGAGCATCGCCGGCGACTTCGCGGTCGCCATCAGCAGGTCTTCGAACTTGCCCCAGATCCGCGGCCGGATCGTGTCGCGCTCGTAGCTGGTGAGGAGCACGCGGTCGAGCCCTTTGCCGGCGAACACGTTGAAGTGATTCATCCAGAAGTCGACCATCACCTCGTTGAGCTGGCGCTCCGACTCGGCCGCTCGCACGATGCGCTGCGCGTTCAGTTCGGCGACGACGCGCGCCGGGCGCTGATCGCGCGGGATCATCTTCTGGATCTCTTCCTGCGTCGCGTTCTCCTTCTTCGCTTTT
>Ga0105239_10006200_pt1 | contig 13916 bp, 6 predicted proteins | sample KBSC44metaG_FD_92761 | JGI IMG/M metagenome (GOLD analysis project Ga0105239, IMG submission 92761) | Corn rhizosphere microbial communities from Kellogg Biological Station, Michigan, USA - KBS C4-4 metaG | ecosystem: Host-associated > Plants > Roots > Rhizosphere > Soil | place: Michigan, USA... | reverse complement strand
GGTTCTGCACCATTGGTGGTGGGGGCGGGTAGGCGGATGAGTTGGCGATCTCGGCTTCTTTGTTGGCGCGGTTGCGGCGGCGGAGCAGCATGAAGGCCAGGAGGGCGATCAGCGCGATGCCGCCTACGCCTCCCACCACGCCGCCCACGATCGCGCCCACTGGTGTGCCGCCGCCGGAAGGTACTGCGGAGGTAGTGCTCGTTGGGGTCGGAGTGGTGGTTGTCGGGCTCGATGTTGGTGTCGCGGTCGGTTCTTTGAGGCCGGTGCAAAGTTTGCGAGGGAAGACGCCGCCTTCGTTCCCAAAGTTCTGACGCACGGCCGGCGTCAGCCAGAATTCCTGCTGCTCCACGTTCAACACCAGGTAGTTCATCGTCAGGAAGGGGAGGCCCCACGAGCCGACGGCGTTGCTCACGCTGCCCGTGTTGGTGTAGTTGTAGATCAGCGCGTACTCGGTCGTGTTGTCCGAGATCGTGTAGTTCCCCGTGCTGTCGTAGTATCGGGGCTTCGTGAAGATTTCTTCGTGCGGGATCTCGGTCTCGTAGCCGCCCTGGAGCTTGACGCGAAGCTTGCCGGGTGGTGTAGTCCCCGCGGGCCAGGAGAAGTAGCCGATGCTGTCGTTGTAGGTGCCGTCGGTGACTGCGCCGAACGTTTCCCAGACCTTTTGCGGGAGCCGGATGTTGTCGTACCATGGGTCCAGCGAGACTTGGATGGCTTCGACGGAGCCGTTGAATAGTGAGGTTGAGTTGGTGTCGGTTACCCACTCGATGTCGCTGATCTGGATGCATGTTGGGCAGTCTTCATCGCCCGGGAAGACGCTCCACTCTTCTCCCTTGCGGGCGTTGTCGTAGCCGCCGAGAATGAGAAGGCCATCTTGAGGATTCGTGATCGATCGACTTCCAGTCCACATGCCCCATGACTTGGCGGGAGCAGCACCGACCTCAACCGCTGCGTTTAAAAAGCTGGAGTTGAGGCCAATACCCAGCCAGTTCCGAGTTGCTGGGTTTCATTAGGAGGATGTCCAAAAGGTGAGTGAGCCAGAGGGAGAAAACTTACCCCAGTACGTGTCGTCGTCTGTCACAAAGGGCCAACCATAGACCGTAGAGTCATTCCAACCAAAGGTAAGAACATCATTATGGTAGTCGAAAATGGATTGGTTGTAGGTTCCAATGGTGCCGTTCCACGCCTCAACATCGGTAGAGTTCTCTACTGTCGTCGAGTAGCCGGGGTCATAGACACCTCCTCGTCTCGCAATGCAAGCATAGCTTGTCAATGATCCGCAGTTGCCCGCTAAAGCAACCATGGAGAAGTCATCAATGGATGGGCGGATGGAGAATGGCTGAGGTGGTTCTCCGAGATAGATCGAGGCACCCCAGGCTGGGGCAGTATTTTGGGCACGATTGACATAGTTGTTCGTGATCCACATGAACAACGGGTCCGCGAGATTCGAGCATACTTCCGATACAGACATGGTGGGCTGTAGAGCCTCAGGCCTGCATACAATGTACCAGGACTTTTGAGGCTGCAGTCGTTACTGCAACCGCTGGTTGGATATATCGACCTCTCACCCAGCACCAGACGGGGATTCGTTGGCAACAAGCGTCTTCACGGGGCAGGTGGGAAAAGGAAGAGAAGGCTGAAACCTCGACGAAGCAGGACAATGCCCTGGTTTAGAAGGGCAAAGGAAGTCAAGAAACATCCTCGCGAAGTTGCGGCTGAGCAAAATTCCCCAAGGCATGAGAGCCCACTGCCCAGCGATTGCCGGGCGTGGTCTTTTTTCCCTCTTCGCGCGATTCCAGATGGTGCAGATGCAGAGTCCAGGTTAGATGCAGAGCATGCTTGTCAAGTGGAGGGGGCTAGAAATGGGCGAATGGAGAAGCGGTAGCTTGGACTCTTAGGCTCGTAGTCTCGTACTCCGTTCCTCGGCCATGCGTATTTTGCAAGGGAAAGTCCTGCTTAGTTGACGAGGATCAGATATCAAGGCGGATTCGCACAGGAACACGGGCGAGGCTTGCACAAAGAGGAGCCATTCGCCCTAGCACAATGAAACCATGCCTAATCTGCTGGACCGGTACGATGGCGTTCTTAGCCTAACACTGCAAATCAATACTGGCCCCCAACTCTGCCGAATGCTCGGCGATAATGCTCGTAATGCACACCCCAGAGGAGTGGTCTGCTCGTGGAAGGATGATGGAATGCATGGTCGCAAATCCGTCTCTTCGATACCACCACCTTTTATCTGTCGGTATGCCAGGTATTTGGTAGAGAAGTCCCTTGTTTCTGAGAGCATGGGGCATCTCATGATCAGGCTGAAGGGTCCAACAAGCTCGGTTGCCAAGGAAGGCTGGCTCGATCTAGCTGGTGGAACCGGCATAAAAGGTGTGAACCATGGGAGGGGAGAGGCGACCTTGGATTCGACCTTAAAAAGATATTATTAGCGATCTGAGAACCGAAATGGGTGAAGTAGCCAGACAGCAAGGGTGGGTGGGCTGGGCTGTGGAAGAGCAGAGGTGCGGTACGAGCCTGTGGCCCATTCTGGATCAGTGCTGGTCTGAACGATTGTGGAGGAATTCGAGAGCTCCCCGACTCCCCGCCTCCCACGTCCCAATGCTCGTCTGGCAACGAGAGCGCACTTGTCGACTGTACGGAGTAGACTGGACGAGTTTCTCCGTATCTGTACCTCGTGTTACTCAGTATTACGAGCCCTCGTAGGCCGGCTGAGGTCGCCAAAGAACGAGGTCCGCGGGCTTGGCATTGCTTGGCCCTGGAGCCTCGATCCCATCCAGATTGGACGCGGCAGCCGTCAAGCCAGGCACTGATTTGTCGATATGCAGCCACTTTGGGGCCATCACCCAACCATGTCTTTGCGACCAGGGCCGCTCCCGACCCCCAGAAGCAGGCGACGCTAACCAACTCGATAGTCTTGGACTTCGGGCTACAAGCTGGAAAGCTGAGCTGGGCAAAGGTGTTTGTCTCTCTGTTGGCATTCCTTTTACGTGTGGGGGAGACGCTCTCAAGGCGCTGACAAGTAGAAATGGCAAAGAGGTTCTGGTGGGCTTAGCGGGTCCAGCCGGTGAGGCTCAATATTCACCCTCTCAATGCACCCCGCGCTCGTAATGGGACTTGAGAGGGAGTTCTACTGTATTCCAGGAATCCACTACTCCGTCCTCCCTAAGGTGAAGGAGATGGCAAAGCCTTCCTCTCAGGAATCCTCTCCTGTTTCCATTCATTTCCCAGGCTCTAGGATTCGAGGGTCGAAGTCAAACGTATGTAAGGCTGTCCATATATGCACTCCGTACTTTCCTAGAGACCGAGATAGGGGCATTTCCATTGATATCACGTGGTCCCTTGGCTGCAGCTGACACAGCCTGAATACGAGTACTTAGGTACCCAGAGACACTAAAAAAACAGTGATGCACTCGATCGTTTAAACGTTCACAGGAGTGTAAACGAGTTAGTCCTGAAAACCCAAGTGGAACAGGATGAATAGTTCTTCATTCTTCAGACCATCCCACAGCATCATTCATTTGTTTGACGTTGAGGAGTGCTCTCTAATTCTCGTAATATTACAATCGATAGAATTGCCATATCAGCGTAGCAGGGAGTTTCCACATGGTAAACTTTTGGGGTCGCCACAAACCTCACTGAAGACTCCGATCCGCTCCCACCATTGGAACAGTCATTCCACCTGTCTAGCTTTGTGTTCTTTGAAACCATGCTTCGGATAAAACATACGTGGCCCCAAAGATGCTCCGGTCTAAAAGAAACTCCAACCCTTGTACCAGTTTGAAGAGCAATTCGAGAGATTTGCAATCATCCTGTCGCTCAATTAAACGCCGGGTTTAAGCTGGTACCACCCTGTCGATCGCCATGCATAATAAAATCATTTGTCGAATGTCAAACAAAACGTCGAGTGAAGAGCAAGAGTAACGCTCATCAAGCAAGTCATGCAATTGTCAATGCCGACAATTTACATGATGATGGAAGGCACTAAAGCAAGACGTCAGACAGGAATGAGCCATATGCAAGGCGCAAAACTTACCCTCAACGTTGGCTTTGATGCTCTTGTGAGGTAGGACACTTCCACCATTGACGTAGATCTCGTCACCAATGGTAACGTCTTCACCTAGAACGGTGACATTCTCCAATCGAGCCCATCGGCCAACTGTTGAACTCCAACCTGAATGTCTTGTTAGCAGGGAGCAACGAAGAGCTTGAACAGCTTTACTCACCAACGATGGTAGACTTCACCCAGGCGTGGTCCTTGACTTTGCTGTCCTTCAACAGAACGCATCGCTGCAATCTGACACCATCACCGACCACGCAGCCAGGTCCAATCGTGACATTGGGACCAATGCGGCAGTTCTTACCAACCTTGGCAGTGGGGTGGATCAGAACATTTCCGCCGTAGACAAAGGGTTCCGAGGTGGGAACAAGCTCCTTGGAGTGCTTCTTGGTCAGGGATGAAAGATATAGGCATGTTCCGCTCAAGAAATCTTTTGGCTGTCCGACGTCCATCCAGAAACCGTCCAAATCCATGGAATGCAATTGACCATCCTTGCAGATGGCCGGGAAGGTCTCTTGTTCAATCGAGGTGGGTCTCAGCTCGATTCGATCCAAAACGGATGTGTTGAAGATATAGATACCAGCATTGATACGGTTGCCGACGAACTCTACTGGTTTCTCGACAAAGCGATCAATGCGAGAGGGGTGGTTCTCACGGTGAACCACGACACCGTATTTGCTGGGCTCCTCAACCTTGGTGACAATGATGGTGCCTTCGTCACCGTGAGCAGCGTGGAACTCGGCCAGCTGTTTGAAAGGATAGTTGCAAATGACATCAGAGTTCAGGACGAAGAAAGGTGTCTTATCCTTTCCAAGGACATTCTCAGCCAGTTTCAAGGGACCAGCAGTGCCCAAGGGCTCTTGTTCGACGGAGAATGTGATGTTGACGTTATATTGTTCTGCGTACTCTTTCAGGGCACCCTCCATGATCTCTGGGCGGTAGTTGACTGCGAGAACGATGTCTGTGACGCCAGCAGCGGTCAAGGCCTCGACTTGATGCTGAATCATGGGTCTGTTGGCGAACTCAACCAGGGGCTTGGGTTTGGAGAGAGTCAATGGTCGCAGTCTGGTGCCGAAGCCACCAACGAGAATGAGGGCTGTCAAGTCATTAGGACTGATACAGGATTTCTCTAAGCACGTATCATGGTGGTCTTACCCTTCATCTTGAGATGTAGTGAAAGTGTGGATAAATTAGTTCGGCGGTGTGTGTGCTGGTCGTAAGTCTGCCCAAGCAAAATGATCTCGGCAGCGAAAAGTGAACGAGTGCAAGGTAGTACAGAGACTCCGGGGTAGAATGGTGATTACCGGGGAAGGTCGAGAAGGTCAAAGAGCGAAAACAGGATACGCAGCAGCTCGAGGGTAGGGGGAGGAGACCTTTAAACAAAACTTGAGAAACGACTCGGACTCGAGGGAATGTCAACTGTAAAGCGTGCAGCGTGCAGCGTGCAGCGTTGCAGCAAGGGTGCAAGGGAAGGTGCAGTGCAGGTGGGCTTGCGTTCGGCAGGGGCAACCGTGTTGGATGTGGGTATCAGGGAATATCGACGGCAATGCCCGAAATGGTCAAGTTGCCGCTACAGTATCATGGCACAAGCCACGCTGTTCAAGTTCTGGTCTCTGCTCTAGCAACGGCAAGCCCTCTTTTCGACTTCAATTGACTTCCATCAAGAGCAACTACGTGCTAGTTCTGCCCTGAACCCCTGGCGACAGAAGGATCACGAGTTCTGGACCTCAGTTGTCGCCATCCTGCAGGCATTGAATCTCCTCCCTCTCATATTTTCCAATAGGCAAACACGCGCAGCTTAATTTATCTTTATCGATAGCCAGATCCGCGCCCTAACCTCATTCAGCCATGGAGACCCGTCAGGGAAATTTCCCATGGGACTTTTCTGCTTCAGCCATGTTCAATCCTCGCCACCACGGCGTCCCCTTTTTCTTCTTGACGAGTGGCCTCGTGGTCACAAGGTTTGGGGGGGAGGGCGTCACCCATCCTCGAACAGCCTCCTGAACACGTAGACAGCCACTGCTAGGCGATTGGCTTGTTTGCAACGGCATTCCTCATTTCCCTGGCAATCTTGTGGCTGTCAATCACTTCCGACCGTCGTACATCAGCAGCGCCGTTATCAGGCGTCTTTGAAATAGGGTCGATGGTCATCACGGCCCTGACCCTTGAAAGATTCCAGGTACCAAGTGCCAGGTACAGATATCTACCACGAAACCCAAACTTGACTTCGTCCCCTGCGACCTACAGTATTCGGCGGCTTTACGACTCCTCAACATCACCCGATGCTCCCCATTACTCGCAAGACATACTGATATCGCGGCCTCATACATACGGACTCCACCCGCCCTCTTTCAGCTTTTCTTTTTGCGCCAGCAGTACGGAGTGCTGAGTCTAAACTCAATCCACCACTACCCGCACCCGCGAAAAAAGTCCTCCAGTACTCCGTACCTGTCGTTAAAATTCGGGGGCCTTTCCACGCGGCAACTCGGAAAGGTCTGACTAAGTGGTACCATGTTAACCTGTCAGGCTTCTTTTTTTAAATTTTGAACACCAAAGAGCCCCCCAAGGACTCCTCAAAGGCCGATCCCCCGGCCTGGATCTGAGTCGATGATTGAGGCGAGATCAATCAGTGCGTTCTTTGTTTTTTTCTTTGATGGTCACGAGTGCACACTTTCAAGGCTGCACAGCCACATTGCAATTCTCCCCCCCCTCTCCCCCTTTTTTCTTGCCCACGGGCTCCCGAGGGCTCCCAAGGGCCATGCTGTCCTGTCACCGGCAAGGTCACCGTTTCCTGAAATCATTCCGCCCGCGCTTAAGCTGTGACCCTAGGTTAAAATCACACCCATGTCGTGCCAAAACCATCTCGACACCGTGTCATGTTTCCAGTCACGTTCCTGAACGAATTAGAAGGCTGTCACGACTCACGACATGGCACGGCGTACACCTGACTTCGGGAAATGCCAGGTTTTGTTTCTTTCAATATACGAGTAGTATTGGGGACCATATTATTATTCAATTCGAGTATCGACTCCAATTCCCGCCCAAAGATGCTGTGCGTCGCTAGTTAGTGGCTATCATTATCTCGTGACTTCGGTTCGGTTAGCTATTCTACAATACAAAGGGGCGGTGTGCAGACCTCCAGGAGTCCCCAATCGACTTCCCCCCCAAAACCAGTCTCTGCACCACCTGTCCAGATTATACTCATCCCACCAACATCCCAACATGTCTCCATCTAGGCCTGGTCATGATGACATCCAAACCAACCAAGGCACTCTGTAATATTACATCCCTACGCACATTCGGGGAACCACCTTCCTTGCATTGCGTGTTGTGCGTGCCCGTCCTTTCTCTCGACTCTCTCTCTCTCTCTCTCTCTCTCGCGTGTTCTTAGCTTGTCAAAGATCAAAATGAAATCAAAATGAAATCGCATGATGCTCGCTTGCGCTTGTAACTCCAAGGCTTCCCAGTAGTGGTATTAGGGGGTATTGAGAAAGATGCTCTCCGCTCACTGGGTGTCGTCGGGGAGGAAACCGGCATAGCCCAGCCTTCCATCGAGGCCTCTCCTCCGCCTCCCCTTGGTCGCTGGTAACGGAGGGCTTCTCTCGCCGACGAACTCGGTCATCCAGTCGCGGACCTTCTTGACCTTCAAGACCTGAGGATCCTTGCCCGTAGCAGTGCGCAGATTTGAGACCGAGTAGATGCCGCTAAGGTCGTCGTCGTCGACCTTCTTGCGGAACAGGAGGTCGATCTTGGTCACGTCGCCCTTCAGGCTCTGACCGTGCACCTTGCCGCGGAAGGAGCTCAGCGCGACGTTCTGCAGCAGCACCACGTCGCGTGGCTTCATGAACCGCAGGTTCCGTCGCAACGCGCTCCTCGATCCTTCCGGCGCCGCGTTCTGTCCGTCTTTCCAGTTCACCCGCATCTCCCGCGGCAGCCACATTGTGATGCTGAACCCGCTCTTGGTGTCGTCGCCCACGACCATCTCCACCAGCTCCGTCGGTCTGGATCTTCCGTATTTGAGACCTGTCATCACGGTTCGGGGAGGGCTGATGGAGATGATGCCGACAATAAGGTTCACGGTCATCGTTTGCGGCTCGATCGACGACAGGTACCGTGCATTGGGTATATCCTCCAGGTCGCTGAGGTGCTTGGGTCTCGGTGCTTGACTCAGCCGTCGCTGTGAGGGTGTCCGTATGATCCCTCCGCCGTTCACGGTGGTCTGCGGAAACATCTCCTCATTGCTCTCGTAGGTGGGCGTGCCCGGAGTGTATTCTGAGAATCCACTCAATTGGGACGAAGGAATGGCTTCGTTGATGGCGAAGGAGTGGTCGAAGTATTCCGAAAGCGCTTCCGGGATCGAATCCGCTGAGCCTGATGAAGCCGACGGCTGTGACTCGCTTGCGCTGTCGCTTATCGGTGACTGGGCTCCAATGTATTCATCGGGATTCAAGAATTCAGCAGGGGTTCGGTCGAGCTCGGTCGGCGATGGGCGAGGGTCGATGTTGAGTTTGGGAAGGATCGGGCGCATCTGCAACCTCTGGGTGGTGATTTGTCGCCATTGGGCCCCAAACGCTTTCGATGTGGGCGACATTGGTGAAGCGATGCCCTCCAGATGCATTGACTCGGGCAAGAGCGACTTCTCGCTCCAGTCGAGCTTCGCAGGCTCTGGAGCGCCTGCTAGGACGATCATGCGGCTCATATAATTAGGAGGGTAGTGATGGTAGAAACTGTCCAAGATTGCGGAGTAAAACGTCGAGCTCCAGGCGCGGGACACAATACAATTTTCGTCTGACGCGAGTTTTCAACAGCAGGCACGCGACCAAGGCTGCCTGAGAAGGGCGCTGTAGTCAATAGACAGAGGTGGTAAAAGAACGTGAGGGCCAAACCCCAAAAAGGATTCACGAACTTCCCCAGACCAAGACCAGGCCAGCAAGGCCAGCAGGAGAGATTTAAGAAAATGGGATGAGATGCGGATGTGGCGGATCGTTGGGGACTTATGTCCACTGGCGTTTCACGCGATCTCAGTAGTCGTTGTAAGCCTGGGTGGGAGTGTGGGAGGCAGCAAGGCAGCAGGGAGCGCAGGGGCCCTGAACGCGTCGTCTTAGCCTCTACGCTACCCAGCAGGGGACCGTGTGATGAGGGCGTCGATGAAGTTCCTAGTCGATCGTGTGGCGCAGCGATTGGGTGAGTCTGGAGGAAAACCTGGAGCAAACAAGTCGGTGACCACTGACGAGAGTCATGTTGCAAAAACAAGGACCTCCTGACCCCCAAATACGCTGCCTGTGAGGTGAAGCATCGCCTATTTGTTGGTGGTGGTCTTTTGAGAAAAAATTGTTGGGAACCTTACCCCAGAAATTGAGACGACGGGACCATGGACGAATGCAAGGCCCGAGGCCCGTCACTTCTGGTTGGCCCTCCCTGGGCTATGCCTACGCCAAACATTGTGAGAAAACGGGGGGTGTGGAATCTTCGGATCGTCTCTGGTGCTAGCCGTTTGCCCGCCAGACTTGATGCGGATAAAGTCGGTGGTTTACTACCTGTTAGTGACGTGGGACGATGATCCAAATGGCTGTAGGTGGCCTCGGGTCCCGTGGTACGATCCATCCAAGTGGCCGTGCGCCGGTCAACCATCAACCAGGCCCAAAACCACCGAGGCAAATCTCACGAACCCCAGGTCCAGAATACGATATACGGCTCCAGCTCGTCTCCCTCATCTACCGATCAGGCAACAAAGAAACTACTGGTATGTATTCGTACGAGTCCAGGCGGAGGAGCCCTTTCCAGGGCAAGCCGATTTGTATTCGAGACTGAGCATTAAAGGACAGCGTGTTATCTTTATCATTAATACGAGGTCATTAGGCACCTCTTTCTCTACCCCCAATCCGTGCAGCTTTCTCCTGCTCTTTGTTGTCGGCACAGCTTTGGGCCTAGTCAGCTCTCTGCTTGTTACTCGACCCATCTATCACTGCTCTGGTAGAGATCGAGACCTGTCCCGAAAGCGCCGTCGAGGGCTCGACGTCTCACAGTCGGCGCCCCATCAGTCACATTTCCATATGGCACCGAAGGGTATTTGCCGAAGCAACTATACTCGTATCGTGCGGTGTCGAGCAGACCACCAAAGATCTTGAGAACTGTCGACAACTCACACCAGCCGTCATCTCTTTGTTCACACTCCGGGTAACTCTTATGCAGAGGAACTGTCCTCTGGTTGATCACCAAGTGTATGTAGGTCGTGGCGTCGCCTTTATCATAGTAGTCGGATGTTGTCGCACTGGCGTTGGTTGGTCGCACCGCTTTCACTGGACTGGGGGCCTTGATGATTTCCCAAACCTGTTTCGCAGTTCAGTCTATTGGTCAAGCCACATGATGCTTCTCTGGATCTCCTTACCATTCTCGCAGCAAATGGTGTGACGTGCGACACTATCAACTGCTGGTCCGCAGGAGGGCCTGAGGCCGGCAACTCTTGTGCAAACTGCTTCAGCCCAAATGCTGTGATGATAGCCATGATGTTGGTGTCGTGCGAGAAGTCAAAATAAAGTGTCTGGTTAAGTGGGAAGGTCGACTGCATGGAAGAAGTGGTCACATTTGACTGTGTTGCACCAGGCGGTAAGTTATATACGTGGCCCTGGAGCCGAGCGTATACCTCCTCAACATAGCCAATACCTATTTCGACCTTAACAAAGTGTCCAGCATCCGCAACGAAGGAATTCACTCACCAACTGCGCGCCCGGTAGGGCTAGCAAATCCATTGTTGCCGTTAAACTGGAGGTCAATGCTATATTCAAAGCCTTTCCATTCCTCATACGTGAAAAGCTCACACCACTGGGAGTATCCCTACCAACAGTGAGTATCACGCACTAGATTGGGGACAAACTGGTGCTGTTACTCACAAATGCAACTTCTTCATATGGACACATTGTTTGTGCATTCTGCCCGGAATTGGATGTCAGTAAAGCCGCAACAGTGCTCCGAGGGACGGCTGAGAGATATCAGCATTGGAACGAGGGGTGTGCATACATATACATCTGCAATCGTCCAGTTATAGCCACCAGACGCCGCAGTCAATCTTTTTGCGGCATCCGCGAGGTAAATCTTCTCCCATACCACGGAGGCATTGCTACCTCCCGTCGCTTGGTAACTGTTGCTGTTGTTGCATTGGAAATATCCAGCCAGCGAATTGTTAAACCCGTTTTGTTCAAGGATCAACGCCAGGGTCGCATTGTGGGTCCACTCAAGACCAAAGAAACCGGCCATGAAATACTCGGCCGACTTGAGCATTCGGTCTTGCGTGGTTGTCCGAGCGATGATTTTGGTGGAGGTATTATAAAGGGCGCCTGAGCGTCGAAATGAATTGTCAGAATACCGTTACCACACGTTGTCATTCCGGCTCAGGCTCACCATAGTTGTAGTAGAAGAGGACTCCGCTATCAAACAGTTCTTGCCGACCTCTTGCCACTAGGATCTCCGATCCGAGCTGATATTTCCATGAGTTCAGGAAACTCAGTTCGCCTGACCACTTCGCAGTGCCATTGGTTGTGAGGTTGTGAATCTTGCGACCGAAATTGGCAACCGACGAATCTCCGGTAGGATATCGCGAACCGTGACGGTGTACCAGATGGACCTCGCTCAGATTCGAACCTGGCGGTACAGGATACTCGTCACATCCGAATCCGATCGGGTTGGGGAAGTATGAGCTCAATTGGCCATGCAATTGAAATATACTGGACCTGTTCGTGTTCCCCGTAATGGGAACATTTGTCTCCAGAGGTGCGTTCGCCACGAACGACAACGATGCTGCTTGACCAAATGGTGCGGGATTGGTCTGTGCGAGGAATGGAGCAATCAAACCTGTGGCTGTTGGTCCCGCCCATATCTGCGGGCTGGTTTGGAAGTAATCTGGCACAGTTGCAGACGGCGCCTGTCTGATGTCGACCACTCCGGCCGCAGCCAGAGCAGCGTATGTGAAAAGCAGTTCCGCTACGGACAGCATCTTCGTACCAATTTCTTCCTTGAGAGTAAAAAAGATGGGTGGATTTGGGGGAGAGAGTTGGAGGGGAATAGTTTTGTTCCTCACCTTACGTCAATGCAGTGCACAAGGTCCGAGAGGGGTAATAGGGTGGTATTTGTAGCTCGACAGATCAGCTCTTCCAAGATCTTTTCTTGTTTGGATCTAGTTGTAGCATTCATGGCTCGAGCAACACGTGGGGAGATGGCGGCCCAGACAAGGAGCAACGGTGCTGGTGTAGCCTCTCAACAGGTCGACTCGTCATCGTCGGCTTCCTGCATGCATGCATCCTACGGCAACGCCGTCTGTCCTCTGTATCAATCAAACATACAATTTTTGGTCTTCGGAGGCAGTCGACGTCACCAGGTCCGGGATAATAAGCTCATCAAGCTTCCCTCAAGCCCCCAGCCCATGAGCTTGTTGACCTGGAAAGGCGATCATGCAGGAACAGATCAAGTGTCAAGGTCAAAAGATATGGGAACGTGGTTTCGGCGCCAGACATGATTGGTGCAGGCGTCAGCGATGTGTGGACAGGAGCCGGAAGGCCGCCGCCAGAGTCAGACTACTAAAATTTAATATGAAAACGCCCTCCAGAAGCCAAGTGTCGGGAAATCCCTCGCGACTCACCCCGTTTGGGATGGAGGGTGATGCCGCCCTGTGCCCACTCGTTGTGGGGGCGAAAAGCCCTGGCGCCTTGGCGCAAAGCTCTGGGAAAACTGCTCGCAGCGCACGCTGTTCTGGGTCTAGCATGATGCCGCTTTGCGCTCGCCCTGGTCTCGCGCGAGCCAGGTTGAGCCCGAGGCTTCACCTATTTCTCACCCGCTGGGGGGGCTATGGCGCCTGGAACCTTGCCGCCAAATGAACCCCCCCGCCTTGTTGAATGTACAGTGCCTCTGGCCATCTTGGCTGCTACAGCGCCTTCGCGAACCGAGCGTTTCAAGGGTCGCGGTTTTTTATATGTCAAACTACGCCTCTGTTCCTCCGAGTCGAAACGATCTATATGGTAGATTAGATGATACTATAGGATAACGTGGATGATGAGAGAGTGGGCCAGACAAGCGAGTGGGCCACCTCACCAGCAATCCGTGACCACTGGTCTTTCATCTCGGATATATCAACACAACGCGACTCAGTTGGCTCAGATCTCTGGCTCTGTGGCGTGAGGCTGCGCACCCGTGACACGTTCACTTGACGGTCGCGACCCATTCGCCAGAGCGTGCCTTCTTTTCGACGGCATCTTTGGAATTGAATAGCTTCAATTGCCTTTATGATCTGAATTCGTCGAACAGCCTTTTTGTTGCCCGGCAAAGGTATGCCGAGCTCTGTGTCATACTTCGTTGATTTGAATCTGAAGGTGAGCATCCACTTGGCAGCCAATGCAGATGAAATCCAACGCTGTACAATGAAGCCTTCTTTCTCTGAGCCTGTGCCCTCAAACGCCTCTGCCTTTCGAGTCGAGTGCTGGGCAATCCTGAGAAGGACCGCACACATGCTGACCAAAGAAAACGCAATCGTCACAACCACAAAAACCCAGATCTGGGAGCTCTGTGTCTGTTTCGTGTTGATGCCGAACACTGATGCCACAAATGAAGGCGGCAGAAAAGCCATCGTGATCAAAGTCAGCTTCCGGACGCTTTCGCCTTGACCGATCGCAATCTTCGCGTCTTGACTCTGCAACATAGTCTGTTTGATGCTGTTCAGACTTAGAACCATGTCAAGCACAGCAGTTGTTCGCTGACGAAGTGCATTCAGACGCAAACCCACGACCTTTAGTGCATCGTGCTCTTGCTGGAAATCAGGCTGGAACACGCCTGGAGTAATGGTCGATTCCTTGCTCGTCACTTGGCC
>Ga0105239_10006199_pt1 | contig 13918 bp, 18 predicted proteins | sample KBSC44metaG_FD_92761 | JGI IMG/M metagenome (GOLD analysis project Ga0105239, IMG submission 92761) | Corn rhizosphere microbial communities from Kellogg Biological Station, Michigan, USA - KBS C4-4 metaG | ecosystem: Host-associated > Plants > Roots > Rhizosphere > Soil | place: Michigan, USA... | reverse complement strand
TTCACTGGTAGTGGTGGCTTCACTGGTAGTGGTGGCTTCACTGGTAGTGGTGGCTTCACTGGTAGTGGTGGCTTCACTGGTAGTGGTGGCTTCACTGGTAGTGGTGGCTTCACTGGTAGTGGTAGGAGAGCCACTGGTTGTAGTGGTGGCTTCGCTAGTTGTAGTGCTCTCACTGGTCGTAGTGCTACCAGTTGTAGTGGTGGCTTCGCTAGTGGTAGAGCCACTGGTTGTAGTGGTGGCTTCGCTAGTGGTAGAGCCACTGGTTGTAGTGGTGGCTTCGCTGGTTGTGCCTGAGATAGTCGAGGTTGTTGTCGTGACCACCGAGCTTGAGGAGCTGGTCTGAACGCGAGAGATCAGAAGTGCAGCTGTATCGTACGTCTTGCCGACAATTGAGCCACGAGAGGAGTCCTTCAGATAACAATGGCCTGTTTGCGTCAAGTCAACTTGCCCAGCCGTGACTTGGTCGAAAACAACGCCAACACATGCTAGATTTAGATCACACATCGTCAAGCATGCATCCCAGTCATTTACTACTGCATTAGCTAGGTCTCCGGATTGAATGTCGGAATTGCAGTATTCTTGGTACTGACTTCCCTGGGGGCTGATATATGTGGATAGATCAACGCATGCCGTGGGGATAGCACTTGTGGTGGTGGAGGCGGACGAAGACGTTGTTGTAGTAGCCACCGTGGTTGTAGTATCTGTGGTAGTTGTGGTCCCCGAGGTTGAAGACGTTGTGGTAGATTCTCCACTGGATGTCGTAGACTCTGTTGTCATAGATGGACCGGTAGATGTCATCGAAGATGTAGTGGAAGGAGTTGTAGCTGTGGTAGTTGACATTGTAGACCCTGTAGTGGATATCGTAGAAGAAGTCGACTCAGAGCTCGTAGTGGATGCCGAAGTAGCTGTCGTAGCGGATGTAGTAGTTTCTATCGTCGATGAGGACGCAGTCGTCGATCCAGTCTGAGAAGTGGTGGTTGTCTCGGCTGTCACTGTTGAAGTCGCGCTTGCTGTAGTTGATGTAGCAGTCGTCGACGTCGTAGTGAAAGGAGCTAAGTGCTTATGTCAGTATATCTCGGGAGTTGGGAGTCTTGTAAATTCACATACCTTGCTGTATCAGATATATCGGCTCTACACAAATCGATATGTCAACAACCGCGTTTATAGTGCCAGCGATAAGACAAAATCCACCCGCTCCTGCCAATTGGCCGACGCCGCCGGGGAATGACCAAAGGCTGAAGCCGGGTGGGGTGTTCAAGAATTTGAAGATTCTCGAGTCCTGAGTGATTTGACTGCCGACTTGCTTGCCGTTGTCGGTGGTCATATGCCCATTACTATCCAAGAAGAAGATTGCGGCAATCCCCAGGTCTTGAGTCGCAATAGCTCCATTGTTGTTGTCGTCGAAGCCAACGTAGACTCCGACGAGGTCTCTACGCCGTTTCTTACCCGGCGGCGTAGTAACAACCTGCAAAACGAAGGGTGCAGAAGTGGACGTTGCAGACGTCGTGGTCGTCGATGTCGTCAAGGTAACACTAGTTGTCGTGGTAGTGCTAGAGGCAGCGGAAGTTGTGGTCTCTGCACTACTTGTGCTACCAACAGTTGAGGTGGACTGACTAACCGACGATGTTGAAGTGGTAGGCGTCTGTGGGCCTGAGGTCGAGGAAGCAGTTGTCGTGCTAGTACTGGAAGTGTCAACGCTTGAGCTGGTGGAGGTAATGCTCGTGGATGTCGAAGACTGAGACACCGAGGACGACGATGTGCTCGTAGACGGCCCAGTGGCAGTGGTGGTCGACACGCTGGTGGTAAAGGTGCTAGTCTGAGTAGTTGTGGACCCAGGGGTCGAGGTCGACGGCAAACTATTGCTTGAAGTGCTCACACTGGTCGAGGTTGTCGTTGATGAAGACGTCGGAGGAACATAGCGAATGAGGAATACAGGGTTGGCACATCCACCAGGCGTAACATATGCGGTGATAAGGTTAGGCGCGTACAGGCAGAAGCCTACAGTTCCTTGCAACTGCGCCAGGTTGCCAACGAAAAACCAGCTATTGAACCCAGCGGGAAAGTTGAAAGTACGTTGAACAGGTGAATCTGTGAGCTGTGGGGTTCCCATGTACATGCCGCTGGAGATCAAGGAGTTGCCATTCCCATTGAAGATTAGTGACGCAGATGAGATATCAAACACCGCAATCGCGTTGTTGGTGGCGTCGAAGGAGACATACGCCACAGTATCACGCTTACCCAAGCCGCCTGGAGTCGTACTTACTTGCAGGAAGAATCCAGCACCCGAAGTGGTTGGCGCTGGGCTACTGGTAGATGAACTGGAGGTAGATGAACCAGTAGTAAACGAGGTCGTGATGGTCGGACTGCTGGTGGACGAACTGGTAGTAGACGAGCTAGAAGTAGACGAAGTAGGAGTGACTGGACCCCCGGTAGACAAATTCGTGGTGGACGAGCTCTGGGTATACGAACTGGTACTGGATGTGGCAGAGCCTATAACAGTGTAAGCTGAGATGAAAGATTTATCTAAGCAACAAGGACCTACTAGAAGTGGCCGCACTAGAGGAATAAGTCCACACCGGGGTCGAGCTGGTGGAAACGCCAGTTGGAGAAGCCGTAGTGCTCGTAGAAGGCGGGAACCAGTCTGACCATGTCGGCGGCGGGTCCACTCCGGAGGTTCTGCGAGAAAGTCAGTCATGGAAGGATGAAATCTTTCGAGACCAGGGAAAGCCCTAGTCCCACGCAGGTCGACTTACGGTCCATCGGGATGAACAAATGGTGGAATAATGTAGTAAATAATCTTTTTGACAATGACTTCGAAATTGATAATAGTTGGTCGAGCACAGTTACGCGTGACCGTGGCAGTCCAATGTCGTTCAGGGAAAACAGTTGTGGTTTCGGTGATGGTGGTGGTCCTGGTCTGGCGTCTTCCAGCGGGGCCACGAACAAAGTAAGTCACCGTTTGCGGAGGAACGCGGACCGTGGCTGGTGGAGCACGTTGTGGAAATTCGAAGATATAAACACCAGCAGCAGCGACAGATGTGCGAGTTGAGCATACTGCAGATGCGGTACGAGCCGAACTCGGTGCTTGAGCGTAAACCCAGACTTCAGGATGTTCCCGACAGACGGTAGGACGATTAGAGCTCTGCATACACTCAAGCACATCGAGTGACTGCATTTTCTGTCCGTTAGGTCCCTGGCAATTCGAGCAGATACCACTGCCAGCATAGCCAGGAATAGCGTAAGGGCCGAGGTCCTTATAAGCGGCACTCCATTCATTGATGATTGTTGTGTATTCCGAGGCTGTTGTGGTAACTGTGACGGGCCTTCTCCATTTTCTGGTTCTGGTGACTAGAGAAGTGATATATGTGTTTGTAATGGTCTGTGAGGACCGGGATACCAAGACTGACTGTTCCGTTTGGGTCACGGTAGTAGTTGGGTCTGGTAAAGCGAATGGGCAAGGAATGACTGTCGACACGAAGTCGTAGGTTGAATAAGAATATTGCGTCCAGCATTTGTTCTTGACGCAGACCTCGGATTGTGGTATGCAGGTTGATACTGGTTGATACTGTCTGGTCACAGTAATGGGGAGTGGCGTAGTGCCTGGGGGTAGTGATGATGGGCAAGGAGTGACTGTTGCAATAGCAGAAGGGGGCACGGCCTTCGCGGGACTCGCGTCAACGAAGCCAATGCCCGCCACGAAGAACAAACCCAAGGATGAAAGCAACATCTTGAATAAAGAATGACTAAGGTGAGGTGCAACGAGAGACTTGGAGTCGGATGGGATGAACGGCCGACCGAGCCATCTTTATGGACAAGGCGTCGAGCTGCCATGACCTATACCAATTGCCCCGTGTTGACAATTCCCGACGGCACATGCAACAAGTATTCGTCCTGCGCGGGTGAAGCCGACTCATTGTGATGCTCTGATAGACACGTCGCGGGTTGTTCGCAGGGTTGCGGTCCTCCAATCTTGGGTATCAGGGAAGATCCCACTTCCAGCCACAAGGTCTGTATACCATTGGACTCGTCCTCCATGTCACGACTGTGCACGAAATCCGGACCTAGCGCCGCAGTCAATTGACGGTCAGACATAGACTCATCAGTGTCATGGAGCTGTCAGGGGCATTGTCAAAGACTCAGACCTTCGCGTGAATGGTCAAAGTATGACATCTAATTTCACCATGTCTCGCTCGAGCCCAGTCGGCCAGCTTGAATGAAGAAATAGAAGGCGTGGGCTTGGCGAATCAAACATCAGCAGCGAGGCCCTCGAGGAGGCCGTCATGGTTGACAGCCATCATGATTAACCTACACCAGGAATAAGCTCCTGCTACCTTCACCAATAGGGGGGGCGATCTTCAAAAAAGAAAAAGGGATGCCTTGATCTTTTGCAGGACTGTATAGTAGTCCTAAAAGTCATTTGGTCTAGCAAGTCTCCATCCATGCCCATGGAAAGGGAGTTGTCGAGATGTGAGTGAGAATGGAGGAGTAGTAAGAAGGGCCAGATATTCCACTCGCAGTTCGGCAAATCTACGGAGTGCCCAAGGCACGTGTACTGCTTATTAATAACTTTGGTGGCGGTATTCACGTGATTTAGGTGGCGGAGAGGTCGAACTCACATGCCACGCGGATATTTTTGGGGAGGGTGAGTGTCGACTCTCGACTCTAAGTTGATTACGGCTTGACGAGGCACTTGGCCTTGTCAATAAGCCCCCGTCAAACCGGAACTGAAGTTGCAACGAGACGTCTTGAAGATCCCTCGCTGATCGGCTACTCTCCTGCAAGGCGTGGCCTTTCCTCACTAGGCGCCTTGCAGAACCGCGCGATACCTGTTCATTCATGACGGAGAAACTCGGACTCGGAGCTGGCGACGATACTTCGGAGACTCAGGTGCCAGTTGCTAGAGTGGGGCCAGTCAAGCGTCGCAAGCTGTTCTCTCAGGAGGGCAATCGATGAAGGGTCCTCTGTGGTAGATTGTGACCTATGAAAGGTTTTCGCCTCGCTCCAGCCTTTGGACTGCTCTGCGCCATCCCACGGGCGATCGCAGTCCTGACGCTGTCATCTAGCCTTCCTCATTTTCTCTTGGGATGGCGTGGGACCAAATTTGGGCCTTCGCAGTACGTACGACCAACTACCCAGCGCAAACTTGCCGCAGAGCGACCTGTCCTTCACTCGCTCCTCGCAAGGTGCATCGCGTCGTGGAGTTGTGGGGTTCTCCATTGCGATCGTCGGTGTCTCGCCAAACCTTGAAGCAAAGTGGGTGGCTTCCTGGCAGTGTGCTGGGTATAGTTCTCACTTCTCAGCCTCCTTATTTAATGCGAGAAGGGGCTGGCACTCAGGAACAATTTCTTTCCATGTGCTCGAAGTGACCTGCTTTTAGTACGTACTCCGTACACTGGGCTGGAATGGCTCTGCTGTCAGTGTTGGCCCATGCGCCGTTACGCGTTGCTTCTGATTTCGAATACATGGTCCGCGCTTACCCCCTGACCAATGCCCGCCACCCTTTATAGCACAGTAGACACTAAACTACTATACCCATGCTACCAAGTAAGGAAAGGGAGCCACGAATCTGTTGAGCCTGTCTGATGGGAATAGGAGTTGACTCAAGTAACGAGGCCCACCGTTTCGGCCCCGTCACGCGTGAACTGTGTTTCCCTTTTGGACTGCCCCTGGGTCATACATCATCGCGGAGATGGATATGCAACTCTCGTCCCTACGTACCGGTACCCATTGAACTTCTCGGTCATCGTGAATTAACGCTTGCTAACGAAGAAAGTGAAACCAGTATAGTGAACAGGGTGGATGTAGTGAGTGACAATGACCAAGCTGGCTGCTGCCGTCCTAGCGGCAGGTACGAATCCACGCCCCCCATCGTCAAGCCAAAGTCATATAGCATAACACAAGGGTTGAAATCGAAGAAAACTCATTAATTCATCATCCCATGACCGTCTCCTGTCTTGGGCCCCTTTCCGTAAACCACTCAGTCAAACCTGTTACACCTAGCCCACTTTCCAATGATTCCTTCCCTCTCCTTCCTAATATTCTCAAATCCTCTTCGCACCACTCTTCCACTGTCCCGCATCCTCGACTCCCTGCGCGACCTTCCTGGTGCCGTTTTCGATGCCGGTGAGGGCGTTGCCAATACCGTCGCCGAGTGGCTTACCCGCGGACCCGGTAGCGCCGGTGATCGTGTCGCCGATCCCGCGTCCTGCGGCGCCCGTCACGCCGCCCACCGTGCGCGCCACGCCACCGACGGTGTTCTGCATGTGGAGGTCAGTGATCTTGGTTCGTGGCAGTTTGTTCAGTGGCAGGGGTGGGGTCACTGGGGTAGGTAGGTTTAAGGGGTGACAATGTGATGTCTGCACTTACACCAAGAGTCGAGGTGACGAATTTAGCAGCACCGGTGACGCCTTCGTCGGATGAGGAGGTGTTGATAGGCATGTTTTGAATTGCCAGTGCTGGGTATATTGGAACTGAAGTGTAAGATAGGCTAGCCTCAGTGGAGGAGGGTATATTGATGGGTATATGGGGGTGTCGTAGAGTGCGTATAGCTTTGTTTAAGGGTAGGATGAGAGCGTAGTATTGATATACCTTATGCCTATAAACGCATAGCCCAACTCATATACAAGGTTGGCTTTGCTTTGTATCCAAGTTTTGAGCATACCAACCGATACCCACGGTTCCGTCCATCATCGAAGGATCTATATGACGTCAGCCTTGGGGAAATATCAGCCAAAGCATGCGAATCCCCTTGCTGCGCCCAATCAGGGATTCTGAAAGGCTGGAGTCCAATAGACCTTGCTAGGCATGCAGGGATGTTCCTATCTCGTGTTGTGGCGGTGCATCCCTTCTACATGGGTTGAATGGAAATTCGCTGCTTGGGGGAGAGCAAACACTTGTTGTGCTGGAGCACGACTCCTGGACACGATTGAAATGCCGTTGGGGGCAATAATGATTTCTGGAAGAAGGCCTTGTTGACAATGGTATCCCGTCAAGGCTGTCCAGGGGATTGCAGCCTTTTCGGTTAATCCGTTCAGGCAAGCAGTTCACCAATCTTAGGCACATGGTTCTTAAGCCAATCTCTGGCAACCCCAGCATCGCCTTTCTCGTCCTCCAAAGCTTTGACGCACCATTCAAGTTCATACTCGCCTTCGCCAGTCATCATGGTCGCTATGGCTCTTCTCGTTTGACTAGCCTCGTCTACGCAGAACGCCAATTCCGATGTACTTCCCTGAGCTAGTTGATCCAAGATGGGTTTCAGCATTGGCAAACCATCTTTCGCCGAGAGCACTCGCTCTTCTCCTGTGACAACTTTATGCCCGGTTTTGCATAATCGTTCATTGCGACACCAGGACTTACCACAGCCTCCGATCAATTGTTGCAAAAGCCTTCTCTCGGTTCTCCTTCTGAGCATCTTCCCCTCCGGATCATAGGAAGTAACATACAGAGGGCCAAAGCATTCATTGCAAAGGCCTAGCTGCTCCTTATCTACCCTGCCGGAATCACCATACTTGATCGTCCTCCCGCAGAGTTTATTGCTGCAGATCTTGGGTCTTGGCCTAGAAAATCTTTCTCGGTCATGGAACAGAAGGTGGGTCTTCATGTCGCGTAGACGGACGATTTTGCTGCAGAGATGACACTCCGTCGTCCTTCCTCCATCAGCTAACTCATGTGGAGTGAGTCCTGATAATAGAACCTCAGGGTCGTTGAAAGGCGGATCATCAGGCCCCTGTTGAGGTACAACTAGATGACAGAACTGGCAAAGTATCTCCTTCCCAGGACAGGTGGTAGTTCTGTGATGAGCTAGGATTGAAACATCATATGCCTCAAAATCACAACTAGGGCACCGTACGGGTTCTGGTGGATGAAATATTGAGTCGTGCTTCAAATGGGATGCCGACTCATTCCCGTGTTCTGAGTCGTATGGGCAATGCCAGTGGTTTTTCCAAGCATCGGAGGACTTGAGAAATACGCCAGAGCATTTTGGGCAGAGAACATTATTGCGATAGCAAAAGGCTTCGTGAAGGTGGAGTGTTCGCTTAGGTACAACTTGATGGCAATTCTTGCAGACAATCTCGTCTGCAGTTGGTTCTGATTGTGAGTGCGGGAAATCACCCTCTTCTGACGTCGCCACGTCAACATGAATTGTGTAGGATAGAGGCTGCTCCATCGAAGGCGGATCTATATCCGCTGGTTTCCATGCGTGGACTGCAATATTCAGGGATTCAGCATCTTCGAGGTCAACGCTAGTGTGAGACAATTTCAGCCGCTTTGTTGGATTTCCCGATAAATCGCCACACACAAACTCAGTGCCACGAGGTTTGGATCTTTGTCGCGAAGAAAATGGAGTGACGAGCAAATTTAGTGAGAGGTTCTCCTCACCAGCCGTCAGGACCAGCTCCAGATCCTTGTGTCGGTTCCATTCCTTCAGTTGGTAATCAACAAAATCACCAGGTATTACTTGACCGGCCTTTAGCTCACCAAGCTGAAGTAGACCTCCAGCGGAGTTACCTCCAACCGGATCCTTTGCTCGTTTGTTCTTTTCAAGCTTCTTCTTCAAAGTCTCGCGAGCCTGGTCTTCGCTGAGTGGTTCAATATCCACCTCTAGGTCGGTGTCCACGATGCAAATCCCATCCCCCTCCGGTTGGAATTTATCAACCAAGAAACGAAATTGCTCATGTTGAGGGCCGGGAACCAGGAGTAGTTCGCCGCTCGTGAGAGTAGTGAAGTTGTCTCGCAGATAACGTTCGAGGAGAGATTTCCAATCCTCTGGATCATATCCAGCCTCAAGAGGCCTTAACTTGACATATGTACCTTTCGGCAACTGTTTCGCGTGCACCGTAACAGTATCCCGCTTCTCAGACTCGACTCCATTTTCCATTACAACATCGGCGCTAGGTGTTCCGTCTCTACTGGCACGAGACGACGGAGGATTCGATTGTAGGCCAAGAGCTTCTCTTAGAGGCTCACTTAACCCAACGCTGTTCTCTTCAGCCGAGAATTCCCGAATCCCAGCATAGACTGCTCTTCCATTCCGAGGATTCACTATTCGGAAGGTGAGGGGATGAGGCAATTGTTGTTGTCGATCTTCGAATGCCAAGCGGGCATGACGTTCGGCAGCGAATGAATAGTGGTTGAAGGGGTCAAAGGAAGACGTAGCACTACTTGAAGAATGGTTGGAGACCGACACAACGGGTGCCGCAGCCAGAAGGTCTTCCAAGGCTGACTGCGGCAATGTGATTTTATCGCCCACAAGCCTGCGGTTTGGGCTGGCGATGTGCAATTGAGCCGACCATTTCAAGGAATCGGGTGGAGATGCCATGGTGGTCTTTGAGAGCTGCAGTGGTTGTGCAACCTCACAAAGAAATCTATGGGGACAAGTGAAGCCATGATAAAGGCCATGGTGCAGGCAAGATGAACTACGCAACTTTCGAGAAGCGTCGATAACCGTTTACAAATAATGACACTTAGTGGGATACTAATAAAACATTAGTGCTTCCTAATTCAGACGATAACAACGCCGCTTTTATATATCAAGTTCTCTCGGGGCACTGGGATCCCGAGTACGACGAATATATCATTGCTGAACCAGGACTACTCGTACCTAAAACCTTTGATGACTCTCCTCTTTGGTTTAGCAGTGTCGCGCCAAAGCTTAGGCCTTCAATAAGGGCATCCCGCGATGGCCCGGCTTTGGGGCATGAGATCGCCCTATAGCACTCAACACCAACAGTACCACTTCTCAATACTCAGCCTACATTAACAAGCCATTTCCTATTCCAGACCATCGGCAAAATAAGACGATTCTTTTGTGTAACGTCCTCCTGCTCTCCACCTGATATGCAAGGCGTTATTATATAAGCGAGAGTATGCTTTTGGGCATGTCACGTGCACGCTGCCTGATTCGACAACAACGTCCGTCTTTAAGCTTAGACTGCCTTGGCGAATATCCTGATCATCATGATTGGGCCATCGTGCCTGATCCTGAGTAGTCAGCTTCCGGTTGCCTTTTTGCACATGGTGTGAGGGTCAAAAGCACCTCTTCATCTTAATTCAGTCTTTGTCTCTCCAATGTTTCTTCTTCCACATGAAGGTAATTAAGGTGATTTTCCTAAGAAATTTCCAGAAGAGGTATCGTGAACGACAGCTTTCAAAGCTTCATCGTTTTCAAAATAAAAACGGATTTGTAGACTACACTTTTTCAGTTTTCAATTTCCAGGAGTGTCGAAACGTCAGATCCCACTTCCAGACGGCTCTGTTCCATCATGGCCGACACCGCCCACAGGAAGGGCTCACTGGGCCTAGGCTTCCTAAACCCATTCAAGGGCAAACAATCATCAAGTAGATCAAGCTCAAGAGCAGGATCTCTCTCTGACTTTAGTGTCGACGAGTTCAAGATTGATCAGAAAACCGCCTTCTCCTCTACCAACAAGCTCCGGAAAAGCTCGGCTCCACCAACGCTGAGCAAAGGTTCGTATGCCAGCTCCACAAAAAACCGCCTCGAGCAGTCTCGATCTAGAGCATCTGGGCATACATCCCTCTCCTCAAGCAGAACTGCTCCTATCGAGTGGGACCAGGATAAGGAGACTGGTGAAAGGAAGGACTATACCGAAATGCTACATAGTCTAGCCCACCGTGATTCAGCCGAGTCACTGGTGGAGAAGACACAGGCGCTGTTCGCCGGTATTGCCGAGCAACCCGCTCCAGAATTCTTTACCAGACTTCCATCAAAGGTGTGGCTACAAGTTGTCGGTCATCTAAATGTCCCGGACACCGCAAGCTTCGCCTTTTCATGCAAACCATTCAGAGACCTGATCGGCGCGGATATCTGGAAGAAGCTTGATGGAAAAGAGGACTACCACGACCGAATCGATTTTCTGAGTCGCCTTGATAAGCACCTACCTGATCATCTCCTGTGCTTTCCTTGTGCCATTTATCACATCCGGACCCAGAAGGGAAAGGAGAACCTTAGGCCGACCAATGTTTCAAATCCAATATTCAATTGTCCAAATGCCTTCAATGCAGAAAACAAGATGTCTCGAACAAGACTCACCGTGGGCCGGACTTTGCCATTCCCATTTGCTCAGCTTGTTCTGCGGGCCCATAAGTACTCTCCGGACCACGGTATACCGCTTAGTACCCTATCTCGTCGGTGGAAGGACCGTGATGGTGAGTGGACTCATCAGACTCAGTATGCAATTGTCGATGGCCATCTACTTCTACGCGTGATTAGTTGGGCATTTGCAACACCTGAGCTTCCACCTGCTGGACTGCGCAAGCTGCTATACGCTCCTGGTGATAATTTTACCCCATACTTTTCTGTATGTGCACACTGGCGAGATGGCAACCTTATGCCTTCGGTGAAATGCGCACTTGGACATCAGATAAAACCGCCAGAGGGCAGCGGTGTGGCTGGGGCTGCTGCCAAAGTCAACTACAGATTGCATCGACCCCATCCAATTGTCACCTTATGCTCAGATTGCAAACCGATGAGAAGATGTCCCGAATGTCCATCAGAGTACCTCATAGAAATGAGGATGCAGGAGGACAAAACCGATCCAACTCAGTTGTTCAAGCAAGCAATCGTCCTGACCAGATGGAGTAATCTTGGTGACGGTTCATCTCCAGCATCCCCAGAATGGGCAGCCATTAAGGGGGATGGAACTTTCGATTCTTTTACTGCACTGGGAAGGCGTGCCATTTCTGGTATTTTCGAGTCGCAATTCACTGTGGAACAAATCCCTCCGCAGAGGATAGTCTCAATGAACCCTAATAAAGAGAACTTAGGCGAAGCCGGACATAATTGGTACTGAGGAGCAGATCTCAGCAAAAGTCGAAACTGCGACAATTGACTTTGAGCGCTGTTAGGCACTCCGATATTGGAGACACCATCGGGTGATCACTTGATCACACCGATATGTGACGGGTCATGAAGTATTTAAGCTTGGAGCTGTTTAAAAGGGGGGATATGAGTGGAGGATTCAGGCGAACGAAATGCTGGCGGATTACTCTCTTTTCGTCGTGTATTCCAAGTCTAATGAGGTAAGGGAAACATAAAATATGAACAGCTAAGGGAACGGACTCTACCAGGTATGGACAACGCCTGACAGCTAGTTAGAATTGATTATTTTGGGCGGTGGAAAAGATTATCTGCGTCGTATCATAGGAGTGACAGCGCTGAAACCCCGCAACGCAAGCAAATGTGCATTCACGTATCGCAACCGGCTTCGTCCCAACACCACCTGGGGCAAAACTAACGACAATTGAAACGTTTACCCTTCCTATCCTAGCCGACCTAAGGCACCTATGCAGAGAGGCTCAGGTCCCAACGTCCAAGCTCGTGGCCTGGCGCAGTGGCGCCTGGTCAGAGACTTTGAGATCCCGAATCCGACGTATCGAAGCACTAGCGCAACGCCACACCTGAGCTGGCCCAATTAAAATATACTCCTCTCGATGAAGAGTTCGCTTCATCAACATCCACCTCACCAGGCACCAACAATTGTTTACCAGCCAGCAGGTCAATGTTTGGTGCGGGTACCGCATTTTTCTCGAACCGATCAAAATGGTCCCTGATTTTAATATCACACGTCCCTTTTGCAAGGAATTGGTTCAAAATACGGCTATGGCGTAGGTAAGGAAGAACTTAGGCAGCATGAAACTTTGGATGGTATTGGACCTCTTCAGCATTAAAGCTTGCTCCTTCAAGGAGAGGGGGGAGGGGTATAAAACCATGCTCGTTCCCCAAGACCACCATGACCATGATCCCATGCCTCAAGCACCCAGAATTCCCTATTCTTCCAATACAATATAATAGCCGAAGATGGTCAAAATCGTGATTTGCGGAGCTGGCATCGCCGGCTTGTCAACATATCTACTCCTGGAGAAACATCTTAACGAAGTCCCCTCATCCCCGCCACATGAGATCAAGATCTACGAAGCCTACGACATCGGCAAACCCAGCGGCAAAGGCGGAGACCCAACCACCACCAACAGAAGCAACAATGACACTTCCCTCGCAATATCTCAAGACCAACCCGTCCCCACGGCACAGACACTCGGCAGCGGGATTGGGATTTCCAAAAATGGGCTCAACGTCTTATCCCGCATGGAGAAGCAGCAGCCGTCGCCGACCCAAGACGCCAATGGGCGTATCGAAGCGGACAGGACAGGCCTCAACTCCAGCCTCATCAGGGAGATGGCTCGACGCGGACACCCCATCGAGCGATGGGAGATCAACACCGCTCGCGGCTGGAAGATCGTGGATGTGAACCTCATCCCACGCCCTCTCCGTGGCCCGGATGGCGCCGCTTCATCACCAGTGCAATCGGCTGCGGCAAAGACCAAGACTCCCTACATGTACCACAGTGTGATGATAGCGCGGAAGGCGTGCTGGGAGATCCTACGCGACCGGGTGCTTGCGCACTCGCCTGACGCGGTGGTGAAGAAACGGATCGTTGGCGTCGTGATCGGAGACGCTACGACACCCAGCACACTTCAGTTCGAGGACGGGACCGAAGACACGGCGGACCTGGTCATTGGCGCAGATGGGCTCAGGAGCATCGTCAGGAAGGCCATGTTCGAGAACAGCAATGACAAAACCGTCGAAGTAACCGATGCTGATCTCCATAAGAGTGACCAGCAGAGTGGAAGCTGGATCCAAACCGCTCTCCGGTGGCTTGGTGTCTCTAGAAGGTCCAACGAAAACCAGAAGTCGAAGGTGCCTGACTACATCACACCGCACTACGAGTGAGTTTTCCCCCCTCAATTCCCGGATATTGAACATATCCAGACTCGTCCCCTCTCCCACTTCGTACCTATCTCACGCTGACATAAACCCCTTTGAAACAAAAACAGAGGCCTCGTCGGTGTCGGCGGATTCGTGCCCTCCTCCGTGCTAGAATCAACCGGCCACAAGCCAGGA
>Ga0105239_10006198_pt1 | contig 13918 bp, 12 predicted proteins | sample KBSC44metaG_FD_92761 | JGI IMG/M metagenome (GOLD analysis project Ga0105239, IMG submission 92761) | Corn rhizosphere microbial communities from Kellogg Biological Station, Michigan, USA - KBS C4-4 metaG | ecosystem: Host-associated > Plants > Roots > Rhizosphere > Soil | place: Michigan, USA... | reverse complement strand
TTTCCTTATCATATTTTCAATTTTATTATTATTTTATTATGAAATAATAAATATTATGACTTAGTAAATCGTTTTATTAATAATATTTAAAAAGTCGCCTATGTAAAAACTGTTCTATAAAAAATAAAACCGGCGAAGATGAACCGGAGAATACCCTCATATTCTACCGGTCCCGAATTAATTGTCAAATAACTGGAAAAGCGGTTGCAATGCTTTCAGTAGTTACCATTAACAATCAATATTTAAATATATGTATAAAAAGATTACACGCGATCTTTTAAAAGGAAATCTTATAAAGATAAATGCTGTTTTAATTATAGTATTTGCATTTTTACAACCCGTACATGCAAGCTACAGCAAAGGAAGAATATCACACAATAGGGTTATTGAAGCGCCTGTAAAAATATCAGGTACTGTAGTTGACGAAAAAGGCTTACCCTTACCTGGTGTAAGTGTTTATGAAAAAAAATCACGCAAAGGAACTGCTACAGATGTCAACGGTAAGTTTTCTATTACTGTCGAATCAGGAACAACATTGGTTTTTACTTTTGTAGGTTATACGAACCAGGAAATTATTGTTGGTGAACGCACGGAAATAACCGTTAAATTATTACCATCAACAAATATCCTGAACGAAGTTGTGGCTATTGGTTATCAAACTGTACGTAAAAGTGATTTTACCGGTGCCATTGCCAGTGTTAAATCAGAAGAGCTGAACTTAACTGCTCCAACCGTAGGTCAGGCCCTGGTGGGTAAAGTTGCCGGTGTACAGGTATCGCAGGTTAGCGGTTCACCTTACTCAACCACTAAAATTAACGTACGTGGTGTTGGTTCATTCCTCGCAAGTTCAGATCCGCTCTATGTAATTGATGGATACGCAGCTGGTAATGATTTATTTATCAACCCCGATGATATCGAATCAATTGATGTATTGAAAGATGCTGCATCGGCTGCTATTTATGGTTCAAGGGCAGCAGGTGGTGTAGTGCTTATTACAACCAAGCATGGTTCTAAAGAAAACAGTAAAGGCAAGTTTGAATATGATGTACAGGTTGGTGTTAACGGCTTAGCAAAGAAGGTTGATCTTTTAAATGCTGATCAGTTTGCGCAGCTGGTGATAGACGGTCGTAACAACTCGTACCATGACCTTTGGATAACTACTGGTCATACCTGGAACGATGCCATGTATTCTGATCCGAATGCAACACGTATTGCCAATGTAGGTAACGCGGGTTCTGTAAGCATTCCGCCTTATTTATACAACTTTCAAACACAATCACTTATTCATCAAACAGTTAATACCGACTGGCAAGATGAATTGTATCGTCACCCGGTAACACAAAGCCATAGCCTCTCATTCTCGGGTAATTCAAATGGTACAAAATATTACTTCAGTACCGGCTACCAGGATGATCCCGGGATTATGTTAGGTACAGGACAGAAAAAAATCAACCTGCGCGCCAATATTGATGGACAGATAGGTAAAAGGTTAAAAGTAGGAGCAAACATAGCATTTACTCAAACTACCAATCAGGAAACTCAGGATGGTCGCTGGGATCATAGCCCCGCATTTGGCGCATTGATCTATATGCCATTTTTTCCGGCCTACAACCCTGATGGCAGCATTGCTACAAACGTAGCTGCGGCACAATCAACAGCTTATGCTTATCAGTCAATCGAAAACCCCATAGCAACAGCAACATTAATAAAGATAAACCGCGTAGGCGACCGGGCAACTTATAACGCGCATGCCAATTATACCATTATGGATGGCCTTTCGTTCAATGCCAACCTGGGTATGCAAACCTATGCCGAAAACTATAACTATTATTTACCTACCAATATTAGTAATGGTGCTAACCCACCAGGTTCGTCTCAATCAATACAGGCGGCAAAAGCCATACGCCAAACAATTGATTACCGTGACCAGTTAGGTGAGTTTACCCTAAACTATACCAAACAGTTAGGTAAAAGTCATTTTGACGGATTAGTAGGTTACACCGCTCAGAAAACCACCAATAACGTGCTTACCGTACAAGGTATAGGTTTTCAGAACGATAATATACCAAACATAACCGGCGCCAATCCAGCTCAAATAACGTTGATTACACCAAATAGCAGCCCAATTGAAGGCGTACAGCCAACTGGAGATGATACCTATACATTATTGTCATACCTGGGTAGGGTAAATTATAATTATGACAGTAAATATTTCTTGTCGGCTTCATTCCGTACAGATGGATCTTCCCGTTTCGGTACTCAAAGCAGGTATGCGAATTTCCCATCAGTATCTGCAGGTTGGAACTTATCTGACGAGTCATTTTACCATGGATGGCTGGGTGATCAATCAACTGTTAAGTTGCGCGCCAGCTGGGGCTTAAGCGGTAATAATAATATTGGTAATTATACAGCGCAGCAGGTATTTAACGCGCCGTCAAACGCCGTATTTAGTAACGGTGCCACAGCGCCTGCACTAACTGCCGGTAATATCGCTGATCAGGGATTAACCTGGGAATCAACCTCACAATATAACTTTGGAGCTGATTTAGGTTTACTAAAAGGCCGCCTTTTCATTATTGTCAATTATTACCTCAGTCATTCTTATAACTTGTTATTTAAACAACCCATATCTGCTATTTCAGGAAGCACAACTATTACCACTAATTTAGGTCCTGATTCAAAAATAAGCAATAAAGGATTTGATTTTCAGGTTGACGGTAAGGTAATTGCCAAAAAAGATTTTAGTTTAAATTTAAGTGGCAACATATCCATCAACCGGAACAAAGTATTGAACCTTGGCAGTAGCAATACCATTATCAGCGCAGGCGCCGAGCGTTCATATTTAACCAATATTACACAGGCTGGGCAACCTGTGGGTATGTTCTATGGCTATAAAGTTGCCGGGATAGTTAGCCAGTCCGATCTTGCTAACATAGCTGCTGATAAGGCCAACTATAATCCGGCTACACAGTCTTATCCGGCTGGTTATAAAATTAAAGGCCCGCCAATTTCTACATTTTCAAGTACTCCGATACAGGCAGGCGATCTTTATTTTAAGGACGTCAACGGCGATGGTGTAATTAACTCTAAAGATGCGGGCATTATTGGCACTCCATATGCTAAGTTTACTTATGGCTTTGCTATAAATGCAACGTTTAAAAACTTCTATTTCAGCTCATCATTTGCAGGCTCTTATGGCAACCAGATAGTTGACGGACAAGATTACTACCTGTACAACATGGAAGGTTCAGGCAACCAATACGCAGATGTTGCCGATCGTTACCGTAATGCTACCGACCCAGGTGCCGGCTCTGTTTATCGTGCATCACGTGGTAGTACACAAAGTAACAGCACCAGGCTATCAACCTTTTATTTACAGAGCGGCTCTTTTTTAAGAAATACCAATATGACATTGGGTTATACACTTAAATCAGATTATATAAGCCATAACCTGGGCTTAGGCTCGCTTAGAATATATGGCGCAGTTAACAATGGCTTTACCATTACTAAATATAAAGGCTATAACCCTGAGGTTAATTATAATTATACGTATAGTGGTTCATCAAATACAAACCTTACCCCAGGTATTGATTATGGTGTTTACCCCCTGGTGCGTTCATATAACTTAGGCGTTAAAGCTACTTTTTAATTAAAAAACTAATTCTGAAGCAAATGAAGAATATAAATATAAAGTTGTTTTGCCTGGTTGCGTTATTTGCACTGGGTTCATGCAAAAAGGACTTTTTACAACAAAGCAACCCCGATGCCTTTGCTGTATCTTTTAAAACCGAAAATGATGTGTTATTAGCAGTTAACGGTTGTTACGCGCAATTAAGGAGTGGTAATACCATTGGCGAAGGTAGTGACCTGTGGACCGACCAGCGTTCTGATGACACCGGGACAAACGACAATCAATCGAATGCAGGCGAACCTTTTGGATTCAATAACTTTTCATTAATACCTACCAATAGCTATTTAAACACCCATTGGAGTGCGATGTACTCCGTTATATCCAATTGCAATATTGTATTATCAAATATTGATAAGGTAACTTTTGCAAAGCCCGAAACCAAACAACAATATAAAGCTGAGGCTGAATTTATACGTGCCTTAATATATTTTCATATGGTTAGGGAATGGGGAGATGTACCGCTGGTTACCAGGCAATTTACAAACCCGGATGATGTTGCTGCGAGTACGGCCCGTAACCCGCAGGCAGCAGTTTATGCACAAATAGTTACCGATTTAAAAGATGCACAGGGCAGCCCATTGCCAGCCACCCAAGCTGCGGGTACAATTGGCCGCATATCGCTTGCCGCTGTAAATACGTTATTGGGCCAGGTTTATTTAACTATGGCTACTACACTGGATGCCGCTAATAAAACAACAAACCTGAATAACGCCCTAGCAAGCCTTACTGCCGCTTATAACGCTAAAGCTTTTGGTAATTTAAAGGATATCCCTTATACCGATGTTTTTGATGTAACCAAAAAAAGCACTTGCCCCGAGCTTATCTGGCAAATTGTGAATATACAAGGCGACCCTACTTATAGTTCAAGTATAGCAGCCAATAACCAGGCGAAAGGCGAAACTATTAATTCGCTGAAAACATCAAGTGGTGTGGGCAACAATGTTACACACGATCTGGTGAATGATTATGAAGCCAATGATCTCCGTGGTGCATTCTCAATCAAATTTGCTAATGACCAAACTGTTAAGGATTGGTTTGTAACCAAGTTCAGGGATGCAAGTACTACTGCAGGTAAAAACGGTTACGGTGGTAACGATTGGATTCTGATGCGTTATGCTGATGTGATCCTGATGCTTGCCGAGGTAAACATGTACCTTGGTAACAATACAACTGCTATTCAGTATTTGGATATGGTACGTGCAAGGGCTGCTATGCCCACCTATGAGGTTTCTTCACAGGACCCAACCTATAGCGCTAAATATCCAACACTTAAACTGGCTATATTACATGAACGCCGCGTTGAGCTTGCTTTTGAGCACCACCGTTTATTTGACTTGTTAAGAAGCTTTACCACCGATGAGCTGGTAGCATATTTCCATAGCAAAAAACAAGCTGACTTTGGTTCGGCATTGCTTTCAAATTTCACAACTAAAGACAGGTATTTCCCAATACCATTTAACGAAACCAAGTTAAATCCGGTTAAGATGTATCAAAACCCGGGATATTAATAGTACGCACCTGTTTATACAATAACAAAAAAAGGAGGACCTAAGGTCCTCCTTTTTTTGTTATCAGTCATTTTTTTATAAACTAGGTGATCTTTTCCCTGCTATTATAATACAGGTAACTTTTTTAACTCAATAAGAAGCAGAAATTTATAACCGACATAATATTAAATAATACAAGTAGAATGATATCAAATCTTGATTATCAACATTAGTTAACTTACTCAATTACAGAATAAAGCGACTGTCATAACGACACAATGAAGTTGCGTAAAAATACGTATGGGTTTAGTGTATTTTTCGTAAAAGTACGCGTATTAATTAATAATTAAGCCTATACTTTTACATCATAATAATTGTCCCTGAAATTATTAACCCGCTGTTTTATACATCCCTTTTATAGACCAGCATATTTAACCAGTATAAACTTTATTTCACGATGATAGATCAGGTTTTAACATTCTTGAATACGCGATTGGATCAATACCTGCGGTTAAAGTTGGACCCATCCAACAGTAACTCTTTTATCCAGGTTGCAAATATTGCCTGGAATGATAGTGAAACCTCTGGGTCTAACGGAACAAACAGTCCCGCAAATGCATTCATAACCCTGGTAAATATTGAAGAGGACAGGATCAGTAAATCACCTGAAAATTATGTTCGGCAGGGAAGTGAATCGATCTATAAAAGCCCTAAAATATACCTTAATCTCTATGTACTGTTTGCAGTTAACCTGTCATCTTATACAGAGTCGTTAAAACGACTTTCTTTTATTATCCAGTTTTTTCAATATCAAAATGTATTTACACCTCTTAGCTCACCTGATTTACCGGCCGGTGTCGAAAAGCTGATTCTTGATCTTAATACACTGTCATTTCAGGACATGAATAATTTATGGGGCATACTGGGTTCAAAGTACCTGCCATCTGTAATGTATAAAATGCGGATGATCAGTATAAGTGAAGAATTTGCCCAGGGAAATACTCCATTGTTACACGAAATTATTGTTAATGACAAAACGCTGCAAACGTTATGATAGATATCAATTTTGGAAGCCTGTTCACGATCGAACTATTGCATAGTTACTATAAAGATCAACTATGTCCAGACTTTAGTATTTCCCCCTCAAACCAAACGGCAAGAACTTTAGCTGGCCATCAAATAATTGCACGGCAGTATTTTAACCAATTAATTACCGGGGTAAACAGTACTGGCAAAGTAAGCCCACCAAAACCATTTACAGCAATTGCAGCAGGCACACAGTTTACTTTTTTCATGCAGCTTAATAATCCTGTATTTTTTAACTATACCAATTTATCATCATCTGTACCTGGTAAAATTTACTATTTCACTAATAGAAATAATAATGTCAGTAACGGGAAAACTTTTCTTTCGGGCAAAATAGCGGCTTATAATGCAGCTAATACTTATGCTCCTGGTGATCTGGCTTCAAATGGTACCGGTACAATATATCGGGCTATTGGCAGCAGTAAACCCGGAAATAGTTTCAATCTTACAAATACCAACCATTGGATGGCAATAGATAAAAATCAGTATTTGTCTGAAACAGATGCTTTGCAATGGATGCCATCTATATCAGTATATCAATTGGGTTCGGCACAACCGTCGGTCAACATATCTGTATTGGGGTATAATAGCATTACAACTACTTACACCCAATCCGTATTTTCAAAAACAATAGCTTTTGCAAACCCGGCATCATCATTCACACTTGATCTCAGTTTTTTGCAACCAGGTAAATATTCGTTGACGATTAATGGAATCCAGCAATGGATCTATATTAATGATGAACTTAACGATAGTAAAACCTTTGCGGTAATTGATATTTTCCATGATGCAGCACCTGTTTCATGTAGTTTGCTTGATGGAAATGGAGCTCTTCTTAATCCTACTCCTAATTATAGTATTTACTTCTTAAGCCGTGCAACTATTTGGAAATATATTCTGGCAAGTAAACAGCAAGGAAATATTAATGACACGGCAAATTTATATCACTTTGCCAATCCCGCAAGTATCATTACTTCACTTACGCCGATTCCATTGAGCAACAAGGCACTCAATTTAAAACTAACATTAAATAATCATGATTATTCTCCAATTGCTTGTGCAGATCCTCAGAGGCTCGTCACAATTACAAAGGGTACCGATACTTATCCATGTTCAGAGATCTTTTTAAACTTTTAATAAAAACCGATAAATATGTCACAAATAAACGAAAGCACAATTAAAACTCCAGGGGTTTATGTGAATGAAATTCCATCCTTTCCGCCATCTATTGCTCAGGTGGCCACCGCAGTTCCGGTATTTATCGGATACTCGCAAGATGCAACAAGAAATGGGAAGAGTGTAGTTAACCAGGCCGTACGCATATCTTCGCTTGTTCAGTACGTACAGTATTTTGGGGCCGATTTCCCTAATCTCACTGCTAATGTGGCGCTTAAGCCAGACAATAGCGTAGATACGGTGAACATATCGCCAAGATACCAGTTGTATAACGCTGTAAGAATGTTTTACAGTAATGGCGGTGTTAACTGCTATATTATTTCTGTAGGTAAATACAAAAATGATGGTTCCGTTCTTATCACCGACTTTATTGACGCCGGCAAGATCAGAGCATTTGAAGTTTTACGTAAAGAGGATGAACCAACGCTGATCGTTATTCCTGATGCCATTTTATTTGGCGCCAGTGACTTTAATAACCTGGCCACAACATCGTTAAAAACATGTGCCGATCTGCAGGACAGGTTTACGATACTGGATGTACTTAATGGCGACCAGGAAAGATCTTACGATAACTCAGATGTTATAACCGTTTTCAGAAATGGAATAGGTTCGGCCAACCTGAATTATGGCGCCGCTTATTATCCATGGCTGCGTTCAAGTTTGTCATACTCTTTTTCTTACCGAAATATTCAGCTGCAAAAACCTGCCGGTACCAATGTGCCTACAAAAAATGTGATAACAAATAATGTTTTTGTTACACAAATTGACAGGGCCGTAACCGATCTGAATACACATATCAACACTTTTGTTAATACACCGGCTTTTGGTGCACCTTTTAATGTGGCCCCATACACCGGTGCAATAACCGATGCTTACGGACTGATACCTTCAACCAGCGACAAGCCAGAAATGGTACTGCGACTATCTTATATTAAGGATATCATATTAGGTTTTGTGGCTTTAAACAGCACATTAACTGATGCTGACCCAAGTCACATTTACGGTGGCCGCACAACCAAAGATATCCACACCACCTACACCAGGGCAGGAGCCACCGCAGCTGATATTTCACCAATGGATCAGCTGATCCGTGAACTCCTTCTTTTGGATGAAAGTTTTCCAGGTGGCGCTGTTGGTGCGGCGATCCCGGCTAATTTCTCAACCACACCGTTATTTCCAAATGCCGCAACCGTAGTAGCAGATCCAACCATATATGGCACACCTGCACCTGTCGATGCCGCTGCTGCGGTAAAATATATCAGGTCAAGGGTTAATAATCTGTATTCAGGAGTTGTGAATTCTGTGATGGCATTCATCAATGAGGTGAATCTGCGTTTACAAAATCTGGAAATTCAATTGAATGATTCTAGTTCAATATACAACAACATTACTGTAGCCATTAAAAATCAAGGGATTGTAGTACCTCCAAGTGGTGCACTAGCTGGTATTTATGCATCAGTTGATGGTACAAGAGGTGTTTGGAAAGCTCCGGCCAATGTGAGCGTTAATACCATAGTAGAACCATTGGTAAATATCGATGATAATACTCAGGAGGACTTGAACATTGATACGGATTCTGGCAAATCAGTTAACGCAGTGCGCGCTTTTACAGGCAAAGGCATCCTGGTTTGGGGAGCTCGTACATTGGATGGCAATAGTAACGATTTCAGATACATATCTGTGCGCCGCTTTTATATCATGGTTGAAGAATCAGTTAAAAAAGCAGCTATGCAATTTGTATTTGAACCCAATGATGGTAACACCTGGGTACGTGTACGCGCTATGATCGAAAACTACCTTACCAACTTATGGCGTCAGGGTGCTTTGGCCGGGCCTAAACCAGAACAAGCATTTTATGTAAAAGTAGGTCTGGGACAAACCATGACTTTTGATGATATCCTTAATGGAAAAATGATCATTGAAATAGGCATGGCTCCGGTACGCCCAGCTGAGTTTATCATCCTGCGTTTTTCACAGATCCAGCAACAAGCTTAACAGTAGAGTTTATTAAAAATTAATTATCAATCAATCTAAAACTTAAATATTATGGCTAATTACCCACTTCCGAAATTCCATTTTAGTGTTGACTGGGGCGGTACACGCATCGGCTTCACTGACGTAAGCGGACTTGATATAACAAACGACGTAATTGAATATCGCGACGGCGCAAGCCCTGAGTATCACAAAATAAAGATGCCCGGACAGCGCAAATTCAGCAACATCACCCTTAAACGTGGTGTGTTTAAATCAGACAATGAGTTTTATAACTGGCACAACTCTATCAACATGAATACAGTTGAGCGCCGCGACATCACCATCAGTCTGCTTGACGAAACATTAGCACCTGTAGTGGTATGGAAAGTTAAAAACGCCTGGCCAACCAAAGTTACCTCTACCGACTTAAAGGCCGATGGTAATGAGGTTGCTATCGAAACACTTGAACTGGCACATGAAGGCTTAACCATGCAAAACGAATAACCATGTTTGATTATCCTTTTACCGGCTTCCATTTCCTGGTAGTATTTGAAATATTTCCGCAGGTGCCCAATGATTTCCGTTTTCAGGATGTTACAGGCTTAACTGTTGATGTGGGTCTGGATACTTACAAAGAGGGTGGCGAGAACCGTTTTGTTCACCGGTTACCCGGGCGTAATACGTATTCTGATCTCGTTTTAAAACGGGGGATGACACTGGTATCTGGTGTAACCGCATGGTGTCTTGATTCAATCGAGAATTTCAATTATCAGCCTACTAATATGTTGATATCGCTTTTAAACGCAGATCATTTGCCGGTATCGTCATGGTACATAGCTAATGCTATACCGATCAAATACAGTCTTTCGTCTTTTAACGCGGAAACCAACTCGATAGTTATTGAATCAATGACCCTTCGCTATGAGTACTACAAAACGCTAAATCTATCAGCAGCGGTTGGTGCAGCAGTAGGTGCCGTGGCCGATCTGTTTGGTGGAGCCAGTGCAAGTGCGAGTATTTCCGTAGGGTAATCAACACGTTTTTACAAACAGCTTAATAATAAACCAATGCCAGTAGAAATACGAGAATTGCAAATTACCACAACCATAACCGAGGGTGGCAGTGCGGGCGGTAATACATCGTCAACTGCACCCGCTACTGCTACAGGTGGTGAGGATATTATTGCCAAATGTGTTGAACAGATATTGGAAATTTTAAAAGAAAAAACTGACCGCTAATGAGCCTGGGTGAATTAAAAAAGATGAAGCTGGTTGCCTATACCGATATCAGTTTTAGCACAAAAGCCGATGGATTGGATTACGATGTATTGATCAATCCGGAATCATATGCGCTTACTTACGGAACCGAGGTGAACCAAAAAAGCGCACAGGGCTCCAGTGAAAGTATTACTTCTTTTAGTAAAAGATCTGCACAGTCCCTCACCTTCAAGTTTCTATTTGATGGTACCGGTGTGATAAAAAGGGGAGGTGGGGGCTTGTTATCAGGTTTAGCTGTACCGGGATTGCCGGCAGATAAACCCGATGTGGTTCAGGATTTTGAAAAGTTTAAAAGTGTGGTTTATGACTACGATGGTACAACCCATCAACCACGCTATGTTCAGTTACAATGGGGGCCATTACTTTACAATTGCCAGATGACCCGCATGACGTTGACCTTTAAACTGTTCAACCCTGATGGCACACCTTTGCGGGCAGAAGCTGATTGTACCTTCCAGGGAGTAATTGATGAAACCAAACTGGCGGCCATTGAAAACCGCCAATCGCCTGACCTAACACATATCCGAACGGTAATTAAGGGTGATACGCTCCCCTTAATGTGCTACAAGGAGTATGGGGATAGTAAATATTACTACCAGGTAGCACAATACAACGGCCTAACCGATTTTAAAAAACTAACCGCCGGGACTAAAATTATTTTTCCACCAATTGCAAAATAAACCATGTCACTAAGCCAAACATTACCAGGAACACAAGATACAGATCTGGTTACCTTCACTATCAAGGTAAACGGAACCGTATTGGGTGCATCCTATCAGGTGGCTTCCATGAATTTTAGTAAAGAAATAAACCGTATTCCGGTGGCTAAGCTGTTGATATATGATGGCGACGCTTCGGCACAGGATTTTGCAATAAGTAATGAGCCAACACTGATTCCTGGTGCTGAAATTGAGATAGCTGCCGGTTATCATGCAGACGAAGCAACACTTTTTAGCGGCATTATTTTAAGACACAGTTTAAAAATAAGAGGGAACGGCTCCCCCATATTAATACTGGACTGTCGTGACAAAGCTGTTAAAATGACCGTGGCCCGCAAGAACAAATATTTTTATGATACTAAAGACAGTGATGCCGTTACCGAGATCATAGGTAACTACGGCTTAGATACTGACATAGAAGACACCAGCACAACGCTCAAAGCCCTCGTCCAATATGACTGTACCGACTGGGATTTTATGGTATCGCGGATGGAGGCCAACGGAAAGCTTTGTATAGTTGATAATGGTAAAATAACCGTAAAGAAACCCGATTTCAGTTCGGCAACAGTACTCGACGCTTTGTTTGGGGCCACCATATTGGAGTTTGATGCTGATCTGGATGCGCGGAATCAATATCAAAGCCTCACAGCTAAAACCTGGGATTATACTACTCAGGAAATAACTACTGCAAGCGCTGCTGAACCCGGGTTTGAAGAAAATGGTAATATTTCAGGTAGCGATCTGGGAGCAGTTTTGGGTGTATCAGAATATGATCTGTATTCCGGCGAAGACTTGACAACTGATGAATTGCAGAGTTTGGCTGACGGGCGTCTTCAAAAAGCACGTATGTCACGCTGTAGGGGCAGGGTTCGTTTTCGTGGCTATGGTGGTCAGTTAAATCCTGGCGACCTGATCAATATTGGTGGCGTAGGTGACCGCTTTAACGGAAAAGTATTTGTATCAGGAGTGCGCCATGAAATAGTAAATGGTGGCTGGACAACCGACGTGCAATTTGGTTTATCTAATGAGCTATTTACACGCCAACCAGATGTAAATTCTGCGCCGGCTGTTGATATGCTACCAGCCATACAAGGCTTACAGATAGGGATCGTAACCGATCTGGAAAATGACCCTGATACGCAGGACCGGATCCGCGTAAGGCTACCCATTATTGATCCGGCCGAAGATGGTGTATGGACTCGTATAGCTTGTATGGATGCCGGTAATAACCGGGGCACTTTCTTCCGCCCCGAAATTGGGGATGAGGTGGTTGTTGGTTTTTTAAATAATGACCCCAGGCACCCGGTAGTACTAGGTATGCTGAACAGTAGTACTAAACCAGCTCCATTAAAAGCTGCTAATAAAAACGATGAAAAGGGATATACCTCCCGCAGCGGCATGAAAATGATCTTTAACGACGATGAAAAATCATTAAAAATTGAAACACCGGCGGGTAAAAAGGTAACCATTAGCGAAAAAGAAGGCTACATACAAATGGAGGACGAGAATAACAATAAAGTAACCATGGATTCATCGGCCATAAGCCTGGAAAGCGGGGCGGATATCAAAATAAAGGCAACCGGCGATCTATCCATTGAAGCTACCAATGTTTCTATAAAACCATCTTCCAGCTTTGAGATGAGTGCGGGTGGAGCTTCAATAAAAGCCGATAGCGGCAGTGCCGCCATATCTGCTCCATCTGTAAAGGTGGAAGGTTCAGGCACGGCCACCATAAAAGGCGGTGTAGTTATGATCAATTAAATAGGAGAACAGAAATATGCCACTCGCAGCAAGAGTTTCAGATATGCACGTTTGCCCAATGTTTACAGGGCCGGTTCCGCACGTAGGGGGACCTATATTGCCCCCGGGAAGCCCTACCGTATTAATAGGCGGGTTGCCGGCAGCATGTGCAGGTGACATGTGTACCTGCGCGGGTCCGCCAGACGTAATAGCAATGGGATCTGCAACAGTATTGATAGGCGGTAAACCGGCAGCACGTATGGGCGACCCGACTGCACATGGTGGTTCAATCATAATAGGATGTCCAACAGTAATTATAGGAGGTTAACATGTCAGATTCATTTTTAGGAACAGGGTGGAGTTTCCCACCAACATTTGATACCACGGCAAACTCGGTGATCATGACCAGTGATGAGACTGACATACAACTCAGTTTACAGATATTACTGGCAACACGAAAAGGCGAACGGGTGATGGTACCTGATTATGGATGTAATCTGGATGAAATGCTCTTTGAGCCCATGACCACCACCTTTAAAACCTACATCCGCGAGATGATCAAAACGGCCATACTTTATTATGAGCCGCGAATTGATCTGAGCTCGATACAGGTTGATGACAGCCACGAAACAGAAGGCGTGATCTTGATCATCCTTAATTACACTGTTCGCACCACAAATTCAAGGTTCAATTTTGTATATCCTTACTATAAAAACGAAGGAACAGAAATACACTGATGGCAAATAATTGTTTCGATACCAAACTCTT
>Ga0105239_10006197_pt1 | contig 13918 bp, 10 predicted proteins | sample KBSC44metaG_FD_92761 | JGI IMG/M metagenome (GOLD analysis project Ga0105239, IMG submission 92761) | Corn rhizosphere microbial communities from Kellogg Biological Station, Michigan, USA - KBS C4-4 metaG | ecosystem: Host-associated > Plants > Roots > Rhizosphere > Soil | place: Michigan, USA... | reverse complement strand
TTTGCCGCAACCAGAGGGTCCCATAATGGAGAGAAACTCGCCCTTTGCAATATTCAGGCTAATGTTGTTAAGAGCGAGTGTTTCCACCGTATCTGTGCGGTAAACTTTTTCTATGTTTTGTAAACGTATCATGATGTGTTGTTTTAATAGAACCCCCAGCCCCTAAAGGGGAGTTGGCCCGTGAATTTTTATTACTGTTTATTATTTTAAAAAGTTCAAGGTCACTCACAACATCCCACTCGCCATTGACCATTCACCACTCACCTGTACACAATCTTCTCTTTCTTTTCAAAGTCATACAAAGACAGGTAACGCAACTGGTAGTAAGCTCCCCAAAAATCACGGAGCGCTGAAATGTAATCACGCTTAGCCTGGTCCTTTTCCTGGAAGGCAATACTTAAATCTGTGATGCTAAGATTGCCAAGTACATACCTGTCTTTTGCTATCTGGTATTTTTCACTTGCAATACTATCCGCATTTGCGGTGAGTACAAGTTGTTCCTTCATCATATCAAACAAAGTAACCTGTGTTACAATTTCCTGCGTGAAGATTTGTTTATCCTGTTCAACTGCATATTGCGTAAACTGCAAATTTGCTTCTGCTGTTTTAGTTCTTGATTTTGATCTTCCCCAATCCAGTATAGGAATTGTAAAAATAACCTGTACCTCTTGCTGATCTTGCGGCGACTGATAAACTTTTGGTATAGTTGATGCACTTTTTGAATATCCTAACTGTGCAGTTAATGTTGCATTTAAACCATTATCGCCCCTGGCTTTGGCAATATCTCTCTTTGCTTCTGCCATGCGTCGCACAAAGGCGATAGCATCACTGCGGTTTTCATAAGCCTCAGCCAACACCTTGTCTACAGATACTTCCATATCAATTTTAGAGCCGGGCAAAATCAATGCAATCTTATCTACGTTTTGCAGGCCCGTATAAGAACGAAGGTTAAGTGTTGCAATTTCCATATCACGCCTTGCAATACCCGCAGCTTTTTCTGCTTTTAGTTGTTCAAGTTGTAATTGCAGAATTTCATTTCTTGAAACCTTGCCTAAGTCGAATTTTTCTTTGGCAATGCGCAAAATGTTTTTTGTATTCATCAGGTTGGTTTCTGCTATTTGTAAGTTAACCTGCGCAAGCAACAAGTCAAAGAAATAGCCATTTGCTGTGATAGCAATCTGTTCCATAGATTCAATAAAAGCCTGCTTGCTTTCATTAAACTTAAGCGGCTCAATCTTCCTGTCCCAGTTAAGCTGGTTAAACTGAAACAAAGGCTGGCTGTATCCAATGCCAAAAGGTACACTGTTATAAAGGGTGTTCTTCCTGTCAAAATCATCAAAACGTTGTAATTGTGTGGTGCCAAACACAGTACCCCCGGTGGCTGCAATACTTTGACTAAAAGAAAGATTTAGCGATGAATTATTGTTATGTATAGATTGAAATAAAATAGTGCCATCAGGTTGTTGTACTTCAGTAAATGTCTTATTATAGCCAGGCAATATACCGCTTAGTGCAAGCTGCGGCTGATAGTTAGAACGGTAAGTGCGGTATTGCCAATATTTGGTTTCTTTTGTTGTTATGGCCTGTTTTGATGCAATAGATTTTCCTTTAGCCATTTCAACTACTTCCAAAAGACTAAGCCTGATGGTATCTGCGCTTGTTTGTGCGGAGATGCTGTTTAAAACGCAAAAACAAAAAATGATATAAATAAAACTTTTCATTAAGCTTAGTTATTGATGGTGATTTCTTCCGCGTTTTTATAAGCGCTCATATCAGAGGTAACGATGATGTCACCTGGCTTTACGTTGTCTATAATCTCTATGTAATCAAAATTGCTGAGGCCCGTATGAACGGTTCTTCTTTCTGCTTTGTTGCCATGAACAACAAAAATGTCCTGCACGTTAGAACCTTTAAAAGCCGCGCCATTGGCTACCCTCATTACATTATTTTTGAAAGATGTAACAAGAAACACGTCCACTTTCATGTTCGGGCGCAGCAACTTGTTTTCCTGTCCATTCAGTTGAACGTTAAAGGTTACAATGCCATTTTGTACAGCTGGTTGTATATTCACTATAGTGCCTCTTACTGGTTTATCATTAATGCGAATAATTGCCGGCATCCCGTTATGCAATTGATCAAGATATGTATCAGCAATGCTTCCCTGCACTTTAAAACTGCTCAGGTCTGCAATTCTTGCAAGGGCATCTCCTTCACGAATACTTGCGCCAATGTTTTTGTTTACCCAGGTTACTACGCCGTTACGGCTGGCAAAAATGCTTGCGAGTTGAAGTTTGCGTTCCAGTTCATGTAGATCATTCTCCTGTATGGCTGCTTCAATTTCAGCTTCCTTCATTTCAACCTGCATGGTCTGCTGCTTGCTTTTTATTTCATTTTCCAGTTGCTGTTTTTCCAGTCTTGCTACTTTTAAATCAAGCTCCGCTTTTTCAATATCTTCCTTAGTGCCGCCGCCTGCCTTAAACAAACGCTTTGCATTTTCAACCTCAGCTTCAAGGCTGCTGATGCGTAACTGCTTTACATCGTTGTTTGATTTTATATCATAAAAGCTTTTATCAAGCTCAAGCTTTAGTTTCTTAATGGAATTGCGTTTGGATTCTAACTGAAATTTTTGTTTCTCATATTCTGTTTGCGCAGCAGCCTTATCAAGAGTTAGAATAGATTGCCCGGCTTTGATATTGCTTCCTGCATCCATCATCACTTTTTGTACTGAAGCATTGATTGGACTGGTAATGGTTTCTTCAAATTCGGGCAATACTTCGCCTGATGCATTAATCGTATTTTCGACGTTGCCTCTCTCAACAACTGCGGTTGCAATCGCCGATTTATTAAGAGATGTTGAAATGATTGATCGCAGAAGTAGTATCGCTATAACAAGTACAATGATTATAATGCCAACAATGCCGGTTACTTTTTTCTTTTTTTGCAATTGAACTTCTGCTTCAATAATCTTATCCATGTGAAAAGTATTGTCCTTTTTCTTTCCAAGACAATGCCAAACGAAAAGCATTTAAAATCAAGCCTTTAGTTCAATTTAGATTTTTAAAAATGTCCGGTATCGGACAAGTTGTTTGAGAATGGGAAAAGAAAACTGCCAGGGAATTCATTCACCGAAATGAAGTGTAAGTTTTTTGATGGTCCGTTAACCGAAATTTAGTTTTAGGATGTTCTATCTGTATTAAATTTACTTTCACTTTAATAGAAATGATATGAAGAACATTATGCTTGCAGCGGTACTTGCTGCTTTGGTTTCATTTACAACAAATGCACAGTTAATTAAGCCAGATACTTTAAAAACAGCAAAAGGCTCACTTATTATACAGCCTGTTATGCATGCGAGCCTTGTTTTATCAGTAAATGGTAAAACTATTTATGTTGATCCGTCTGGTGGTGCAGAACTCTTTAAAGGGTTAGCTGCGCCGGATTATATTCTTATTACAGATATTCATGGCGATCATTTTGATCCCAAGACGATAGACGCTATTAAGGCAGCAGGCACAACTCTCATTGCCCCGCAGGCTGTGGCCGATAAATTATCTGCATCTGAAAAAGAAAAACTTGTTGTACTTAAAAATGGAGATAAAACGGAGCAATCGGGCATTGTAATAAATGCGATACCAATGTATAATCTTCCCGAAACACCAGATTCACGCCACACAAAAGGAAGAGGTAACGGGTATGTGTTGAATGTTGGCGGCAAGAATATTTATATCTCCGGTGATACAGAGGACATTCCTGAAATGAGGTCTTTAAAAAGCATAGATGTCGCATTTGTATGTATGAATCTTCCTTATACGATGGATATAAACCAGGCGGCAGATGCAGTACTTGCTTTTAAACCCAAGATTGTTTATCCATATCACTATCGTGGGCAAAATGGCCTAAGTGATACCAATGCTTTTAGGCAATTGGTAGACGCTAAAAATGCCGGTATTGAAGTAAGATTGAGAAACTGGTATCCTAAGCCTTAAAAAGCTTTATCAATGAGTAATTAGATGGCTGGTTGTGTTAACTGCAATTGAGATGCAGAGATTGCTCATGCCCTTAATTTTAAATTAATTTGAGGCTAAAGATTCGTTTAAGGCGAGGTCTTAAGTCCTATAAAAATGTGCCCGCTTGTGCATGTCTATACCCGGTAATATTGAAATGTGTTTTAAAATGCGTATAATGTAGTAAAGCCTCCTTCAAAAAAAGAATCTCAATTGTCTCAAAAAATAAAATCGTCATGCAATTGAACTGTTGAAATTGAATAATACCTCAAAAACTTGTTATGCAACTTTTTGGAGATCTTTTATATCATAAGTACAAAGCAAAAGGTGAAATAAACTTTGAGTGTAGCAGTCTGTATGATGAAAAGAATACTTACTAACCCTTTATTTTAATCGGAAATTAATATTGAGATGATTTGCCAGGAATAATAAATGTGATATTGTTTTAAAAGATATTTTTGACTTAGTTTTGTGTGCATTCACTTTAATAATCTTCGAAATCAAACTAATTGAAAAAACCGTACTAAAAAATACCATAGCATTTTATTTATAAAATCCATTACTCATGAAACCTGGAAAGCTATTACCCTTTCTTATTGCAGTTTTAAGCTATTGCAGCGTATCCGCACAAAAAGACAGCCTTATAAGCGCTGTATATTTTAATTACGATAAATATTATATAACCCCCGAGTATAAAGCAAAGCTGTTGTATGATCTTCAGCCCTATGAAGGTATTGACAGTATCAGCATTATTGGTTTTACTGATGCAAAGGGCGGCTTTGGTTACAACGATAAGCTGTCTATGAACAGGGCGAATGCAGTTAAAAATTTTCTTATAGCTACCAAATTTCAAAATCTTATTACAGTAGGCACACAAGGCTTTGGTAAAAGAAGGCTTCAGGTGCCAGATCTCGATAGTAACTGGAAAAACAGGGTGGCCATTGTTATTGCTTATTTAAAGCCTCCTGCTCCGGAGATAAAGCCCGTACCGGAAACACCAGTGGTGCCTGAAAAGCAACCTGCCGATTCTACGCCGGTAGTAACGCCACGAAAAGGCGATGATGAAATAGTTCCTGTTGTTACTACTGAACCTGTTAGAATGCCTACAATAATAAATACAATAGGGGATGGAGAAGAGTTGATCAAAAAAGTGCGGAAAGCATTTGAAGAGACCAAGCCAGGTCAATCCATCGTACTCACCACTATGAATTTTGTTGAAGGACGACACGTTTTTCTCAAAGGAACTGAACCTGCACTTAAAGCTGCGCTGGAAGCATTGAAAAGCCTACCTTCTGTAGAGGTTGAAATACAAGGACACGTCTGTTGCGCAGACCCTGTACAGGCAGACCTTGTTGACCTTGATACAAAAGAATTTAAACTTTCTTACAACAGGGCCAAAGCGGTATATGAATACCTTGTAAAAAATGGTATTGACCCCAAACGCATGACCTATAAAGGTTTTGGAGGAAGAATACGCCTTGTTTTCCCTGAAAAAACAAGTGGCGATGCCACCAAGAACCGCAGGGTGGAATTTTTAATTCTTAAAAAATAATCCTGTTCCTGTTAACTAAAAATTATTTCCGTTAATCCTTAACTTAATTATATGAAAATAAAATTCGGCCCTGCAATTATTACACTCTGTTTATTTGGCTGGATGGTTTCCTGTACCCCCATAAGTAAAAGTGCCCATATTATTAACAATAAAAAACTGCAAGGAAAATGGGCCCTTGTTTCTATAACTCCTGACGATACTGCCGCTGTTTTTAAACCGCTGCCAATTTTTGAGGATGTGCCTACAGCTTGCCTTGTTAATAGTGCATGGCTGTTAGATGAGAATGATTTGGGTGAATATAATATTCCTGGTGGCAATGGACCTGCATCCTGCATTAAGGGAACAAGGAAAATAAATTGGCTAATTCTTGAAATAAACGGTACTAATTTTTTACAATTCAGGAGAGCAATAGCTGTAGCAGGGGTTAAGACAGACCGTTTTTCAAGTTATATACTCGAGATGGAATCATTTGATAAGAAAGTAATGAAATTTAAGTATCCCATTTATTACAAAGGGCAGACTACATGGCTGCATTTTAATTTTGGATACAAAGGGAAAAACTAGTTTTGGCTTTTTGTCTTCATTGAGTATGGATTATGGCTGTCTGTTTAGACAGCCTTTTTATTGCATAAGTAAATATAAAGAGTTTATAGAATGAAGATTGATGGTATAGATTAGGCCTGTATAAATCAATCACGTTGCTTTAAAATACTTCTATAGAATTTGTTTCATCCGGTAGTATCAAAATTATTCTATCGAAAAGAATGGAGGTTCTTTAAAATATCTAGGAGTATTGGACGGTCATCTGCGAATAACAGACAATAAAAAAGGCTGCTCATAATTTTGAGACAGCCCTTTACCATGTGTCTATTTATAAATGCTACCAGTACCCGATACTGTAGTGTGCTTTATGGTCAAACGCATACCGTAATGAAAGAAAAACTGTTGTATATGAATCTCTGTTATTTCCGTGCCTGTCTGCCCTGTCAACTCCTGGCTTTACCTTTTGCGGAGTCTTTGAGCGGGAATATAAGGCTTTGGCCAATGCAGCATTGGTGGGGTCGTTTGCAAAATAAATATCAAAGTATTTTGGGTCGACATAAGTTTGACTCACATCATCAATATAGTCTGTAAAAGTGTACCTGAAGATTATACCAGTTGAAACAGAAAGTTTTGGATTAATGGCAAATCTTAAGCCTGCGCTTAAAGGAATATAAAACTGGGTTAGGCTATATTCTTTACTGTTAGGATATTGAGGGAATCCCTCTCCTTCAAGATGCAAAGGCCTCAGGTCAACCCATTGTCCTTTGTACTGTGCCTGCGGATTAAAGTGGAACACTCCAATGCCCAAGCCAAGGTACGGGCGAATCCGGCTTAATGAGTTGTCCTGGTTAATTGCAGAAAGCGGAAATATTTCTGTGCTTATATATCCTTCCCATATGGTAGATCTAAAACTAAGGTTCCTATTATAACGCCACTTTTCATAGCCGTTTTTATTATCAATAAGGCTATCTGCCCCTACAAGATTTGTATAATTAACACCGCCAGTGATATTATACCAATACTTGGGATAATAGGTGAATGATAAACCCAACAGTGGCCTTGCCGTTTTAGACATATAGTCTTTTGCAAAGTTTTTTCCAATGCCAAGGTTGCCTCCTAAATCCCCAAGAAATGCATTGGCCCCAACCTGTAAGCCAATCTCATAAGTATATTCGGGATCGAAGTCATCTAATTCCTGGGCAGATAAATAATTAGATGTAGACAAAAATATCAATGCGGAAAACAACAAGTGTTTCAAGCAGCAGGTGCGGATGGTTTTCGACATATAAGGATACTTGTATTATTTTCGGTATGGATTTACTATGCTAAAATACATCTTTACGTTAAAAAAAGAGTACTTTATCTTACCTGGCTAAATCTTTATCGGGCAATTTATAAGCCCTTTAATTTTTTAGAATATTATGCCATGGTATTTATTTCTAAAGTAATTGCAAGTTATATTTTGTGAAGATGGTTAAGTCTATTCTGCCCTCACAAACTTTTCAATAAAGCAGAATTTTAATTTGTTTTTAAGAGGCCCGTGGTTGACATATTTTTTCAATTTCATTTTTTGCTAAAATGCTGAATAAACATGCCTTCCAAGGCAACGATGCAAAAAAGATTTTCAATTTACAGCAACAGGTAAATCTTCATATTAGTAAAATTATAAAGCAACTTCTTCTTAAGTCCTTGTATAAAGTTTCAAAAAATATTTTATTAGTTATCTTTATCTGGTAACCAAAATGTAAAAACAAATACCTATCTACTTATGAAAATGTATTCTATTCCCGCCCTGATTTTTGTTCTGTTATTTTCAAGCTGTGGACCTACCGTACAATACGTTGGACGCTCTTACACACCAACAACTAATGTGGATCTTTTTTTTAGTCCTAATGATGTAAAAAAGGAATATGAAGTGATGGGCAAAGTTGATGGCAAAGCCTTTCCATTTACAGATTTTCAAAAGATCCAGGACAAAGTTATTGAAGAAGCAAAAAAGCGTGGTGCTGATGGTGTAATTATTTCCGGGATGGGCGAACAGGTAATTAACACTTCAAAAAATACGACCACCACTGCATCGGGAGAACAAAAAGACCAATCCTGGAATGCAACTACTTCTACTGTAACTACCACAAATAACCAAACAGTAAAAGTGTTGCGTGCAGATTTTATAAAGTATAAATAAGAGTAAACTTTGTAACATGGTTCCGGCTTTATAAAGAATGAGGCCGGATTTTTTTTGTACACTATTCATTTTTTCTCATGAGATTTGATGATATAAATTATTCTTCATTGCAAACCAGTTAAGTGATGAACAATCGTACAATGCCATCCTGCACAATTATACCAGTTCTTTTTTATGATGATGTTGATGAGGCTGTAACATGGCTTTGCAATACATTTGGATTTATTGAACGTTGGAGAGCTGGCAACCATCGTGCACAACTTTCTTTTGGCGATGGAGCAATTGCTGTCAGCAGCAAACAGGGTTCGTTATCTAGCGATTCTTCACAACTTAAAACATGCTCTATAATGGTACGGGTGGATAATGTGACTACTCATTATGAAAATGCAAAGCAGCATGGCGCTCAAATTATAAATGCGCCAGAAGATTTTTTTTATGGCGAAAGGCAATACTCTGTGTTTGATGTAGGTGGTTATACCTGGACATTTTCTCAATCCATTGCAGACCTTGCCCCGGAAGATTGGGGCGGCATAAGTGTAAAGCATTAAACTTAACAAAGAAAAATTATCCTGTACTTATAATTCTGAAAATACCTTTCTGCACCACTTTTCCTCTTTGTGATATTTCACATCTCCCGACTGATATTTCACCCTTGCATTATTAAAACCAACATTGTATTTTGTAATCAACAAAATAAGAATCACAGTTTTTTATCTGTGATAAAGACATCTTGTAACAAGTAAACTTGCCGGAATGAACAATACCCCTTACTCACTTTCAGGAGAACATAGTAAGTATGGAACGCCACAGGTAAATGTTTATCCGCAGGGAAATGATATTTATGTCATCAGCGACCTTCATCTTGCTTCGGGTTTAAATGCCAGCAGTAATTATGTGGGAACAGAAAATTTCTATGCCGATGAATCTTTTGTACGTTTCCTGGATCACCTTCAAAGTATAAAAACGGCTAAGCAGGCGCTGCTGATTATTAATGGTGATTTTATTGACTTTTTGCGCATAACCGATATACCAGAGTCTGATAACGATTTTGAAAACTGGCAATCTATGCTGGCCGCTGTTGGTGTAGAAAAATCTGTTTACCAGTTAAGGCAAAGCATCGTTAAAAAGGAACTTGAATATGGCCTTAAAACCCACGATTTTAAATCTGTATGGAAACTGCATATATGTATCACCGGTCACAGAAAAATGTTTGACAGGCTTGCACTTTGGCTTTATGAGGGCAATGAGTTAATCATTAGTAAAGGCAACCATGATCTTGAATGGTATTGGCAGGCAGTGCGTGATTACCTGCAATATTGGTTTGCGACAAGCATTGCAGAACAACAGGGCCTGAACGTTAAAGAAGCAATGGAAAAAATTGTGCTGACTCAAACGCTATTTATTGATCATTCAATGGTAATTGATGATAAACTTTATCTTGAACATGGCCACCGTTATGAAAATACAACGGCTGTAAAGGGGGCACCGGTAATAGGCAATAAAGAAGAGCTCAATCTTCCGTTTGGTTCATTCTTTAACAGGTATTTGATCAACCGCGTTGAGCTTTTGTATCCTTATCTTGATAATGTACGACCCACACAGAATATATTGTTGATTCTATTTAGAGAAAGATTTCCTTTCGCTATAAAAATGCTCTTTCATTATGTGCCCTTTATGCTGCTGATAATTCCTAAAAAGCTTGTGTGGCAAACGCTTAAGTATTTAATCACTTTCTTAATCGTGATTGTAGTACCTCTTTTAATTACAGGTTATGCTGTGTATAAAAATCTACCACATTCAAGTTCACCATCAAATCCTTCTTTTATTATGCAGCAGGTTATTTCGATAGCCAAAAACCTTGGGCTTCTTTTCTTGTCTTATTTATTTGCAAGAATTATGGTGTTGGTAAAGCTGCAGTCACCAGGCAGTTTTTATCCAGATGCGAAAGAAATATTTTCAACTGTTCCGGGAATTAAAATAGTAAGCTTTGGACACACACATAACCCTGAGCAGATAAAAGATTTAAACGGGTGGTACTTTAATACAGGCACATGGATACCTGTTTATGAAAGCTCTTCTTCAGATGTTCGTTTTGACCGGACTTATACTTTTCTTCAGATCAATAAGGACAAGGACGGGGAGCTTATTTGTGCTTCTTTACAAAGGTGGAATGATGATGCATTGCGTTATGATCCACTCATATTAAATGAAAAAAAATAAAAAGCTGTGATATGAAACGCTCTATCCTTTTCCTGCTGATTATTGCTGGGTACCTGTTGCTTGCCGGTTGCAGCATGTTTGAAAAAGTAGGAGATAATCTTGGGAGTGGCCTCAATAAAAATACGAAATCCATTGGCAGTAACCTGGTGGCTGGTGCACAACAACAACTTGCCGATTCTGCTTTTCGCAAAAATTTAAACAGGCTACTCGATTCAGTTATTACCAATGCAGGCAGTAATTTGACTGTATCTCTTGGCACGCTTCGGGATTCTTTGTTAAATGATAAATGGAAATTATTTACAAGGCAACTGACAGATGAAATCACAGGCAGCGCTACCCAAAAAAACATTGCTGCTTTACGGGAAACACTTATCGGTGATACATCCAAACAAAAAATAAAAGCACTTATAGATGATGCGCTTGCAAGTGTTTTCAGCGATAATACCAAAGAGCAGATAGCACAATTAAAAGAGACCTTACTTGGTGCTAAAACGCAGGAACAAATTGGTGCGCTGCGCGATGAATTGCTGAACGAAAAAACCAACCAGGCCATTAAACGTATTGTTGATACAGCTATGTTAACAATCGCTTATCGTATGAATCATGATGTAAAAGATGCAGTAGGGGAGAATGCCTCTTTCATTCAGAAATATGCAAGCAGGATACTAATTACTGCCGGCATCGTTGCGGTAATTATCATAGTCATTATCTGGCGTAACAAAGAAAAATACTTAAAGCTTAGCACCTTGCTTACATCACAAATAAACAATATACCAGACAAGAATATCTACGACAATTTAACCAATCGTATTAAAGACAATGCCATGCAAACAGGTGTAGAACCAACGCTGAGAAAAATCTTGTCGAAGAATGGGATGCTTGGTACAGACGACTGGCAAATATCAATGATAAAGCAATCAAGAGCATCGCTGACAACACCGCCTAAAGAAGGTAATCACCTTCCTCAAACGCCTGTTCTTTAAATGTGTGAAGGTGTCTTCTTGTGTAAGGCAATGCGGTAAATCGGTGGTTGAAATAAACAATGGAAAATATTCATAATGGCAAATCTTCATCTCAACTAATTAAAAAGATCTATCATGTCAAACATGTCATCAATATCGTCGGAACTGACTTTACAGGAAACGAGGCTGAGAGGTCTGCTTCGCGCATTTTTCTTCTTTTACGTGGGCGCTATGTTGCTTTACCTGCTTCCTTCCATTCTTGGTGTACCTGATATGTTGAAGCCTTTTCCCTTCATTAACGATCCTGCTTTTGCCAATAACTCAACTATAAAAATGGGATTATTTGCGGCTTTATGCTTTATAGGCGCTGCAGATGTAAGAAGATACCTTGTAGCTGTTGAAGCGATAATAGTGGTAATGTTACTGGCGGTAGTGTCAGGATTGTTGTTAACCTTTTTTGCGAAGAACAATTACATAATGGAAACAGGTATGGGCAAGCTTACCATTCGCAGGATGGTATTAATGTCAACCATTTTTGATACAGGCGTTAATGTGCTGTTTATTTCATTTTACCTGGCGGCGCAAAAGGCAAGATATAAGCTTTTATTCTTTAGTCCTTTTCAGTTTCGTACACTCGTGGCACTTGCAGAGGTAGTGATTGATGGGGATGATGTGATGCTTAAACCTATAGATATTGCACATAATGTTGACAGGTATATGTCATCTTTCCGCGGCAAAACAAAATGGATTACAAAGCTTGCTCTCACTGGTATAGAAATCTATCCTGTATTTTTTCTAAAGCCATTAACAAGTTATATGCGTGCAGATGATCGCAAGGCTTTCTTAATGCGGCATTTTTATCAGAATGTAGCGCTAAGGCTTGCGCCGCCTTTTATACGAATAATGGTACAGGCTGCTATAAGACTTGGCAAGCAGCTTTGTTTTATGGGATATTATAATGATGAAAAAGTATTTGACTCTGTCGGTTACAAACGTTTTTCAGATCGCGAAGACACACCTAAACGCATAGAGAAATTTCCTTTAAGGCCAAGGAAAGAATTGTCTGTTTTAAAGGAAATTGATATTAACAGTGATGAGATTAATGCAGACGTAGTGATTGTGGGTACTGGCCCCGGTGCATCTGTACTGGCTAAGGGTTTGATAGAAGAAGGCCGATCTGTATTGATGATTGAACGTGGTGACTTTACAGATCCTGCCCAGTTTAACGAAGATGAGATTGATATGGTTTCAAGGTTGTATGCTGATGGAGCACTTCAACTTGCAGCCGATTTCAGGTTCCAGGTGATACAAGGCAGTTGTGTGGGCGGATCGAGTGTAGTTAATAACGCGGTTTGTTTTGATACGCCTGATCATGTGCTTGATCGCTGGAATGATAAGCGTGGACTGAACGCCGGTCTCGATTTAAAACGTTACAAACATTCAGCAGAAAGAGTGCATCAACATATTGGTATACGGCAAATGACAAGCGGCGATTTCTTAAACCCCGGGGGCAATAAGTTTTTAGAGGGGTGCCAAAAAATGGGACTTGCCAATATGCCCAATATTGCAAGCGCTGTATCTGCAAATATTGCGGGCTCTACTATGGGGCATGGTATTGATGGCTGTCTTGGGTGCGGCTATTGTAACATAGGCTGCGCATTCGGCAAAAAGCTTTCGATGCTTGATACGGTACTGCCAGATACACAGGCAAAGTATGGTCCCCAGGCATTAAAAATTATTGCCAGTTGTGAAGTGAAAAAACTCAAATCAAAAGGAGGGAAGATAAGTTCTCTTGAAGCGACGTTCAGCAGTGGAAGAAAGATTACGGTTAAGGCGAATACCTATGTTGTTTCTGCCGGCGCTGTATCATCAAGTATTTTGCTTCAACGCTCTGGTATTGCAACAGGCAAGGCTGGCAAGCATCTTTCTTTTAATGTGGGTTCCCCTATGAATGCGGTGTTTCCGGATGTTATTAATGCATATGATGGCCTGCAGATTTCTCATTACCTGCAATTGAATCCCGACAGGGGTTACATTTTTGAAACATGGTTTAATCCGCCAATGTTTCAAAGTACTGTAATGCCTGGCTGGTGGAATGATCATTATGTGAATATGCACCGGTACAATCGCTTTGCGTGTACAGGTGTTTTGGTAGGAAGTGAATCAAACGCAGAGGCTCGTATTGCTGGGTTAACGGGCCGTGAAATTCGTTATACACCTACCTGGAAAGATTTTGATACACTTCTCGACGGACTTATTCTTGCCGGTGAAATTTATTTTGAAGCCGGTGCTGAACTGGTCATGCCCAATTCATTCAGTTATTATGAATTTAAAGACAGGAGTGATTTACGACGCTTAAAGGAATTAATTAAAGATAGCAGCGATATTACGCTGGGTACTGGTCATCCGCAGGGCGGAAATGTAATGAGCGCAAATGAGTCACGTGGCGTTA
>Ga0105239_10006194_pt1 | contig 13922 bp, 15 predicted proteins | sample KBSC44metaG_FD_92761 | JGI IMG/M metagenome (GOLD analysis project Ga0105239, IMG submission 92761) | Corn rhizosphere microbial communities from Kellogg Biological Station, Michigan, USA - KBS C4-4 metaG | ecosystem: Host-associated > Plants > Roots > Rhizosphere > Soil | place: Michigan, USA... | reverse complement strand
TGGCGGAAGAGATCGGCGCGGATCTGTACGCCCCCGACGCCGCGACGGCGGTCGAAGTCGCCAACGACAACCCGTCCAAGCGCGCCAGCTTCGAGCAGCAGACGGTCGGTCGCACGCGGCGTATTCGCAAGGCCCAGGCGCGCAAGGCCGGTGCCGCCGCCACCCGCGGCAATATCACCGCCGCCTGAGTTTTGGAGAGAGGACTGCAAGCGCGCGCGAGAGAGAGATCCGGTTCCCTGAACGCGAACGAGTTTTTTCAGGACGATAGTTCCGGGCACGAGGCCCGGCGCCGGGAAGATCTGACCCCCTTGCCGGCGGAAGGGATTGCACGACGCAGACCCGACATTCCGCGCCGGAGCGCGCGTGGGCTCGAGAGACAGGGATGTAGTTGCCCCCGGCGGCGCGAAACGGATTCGCGCCGCCGGGATTTTTTATGCACCTCGGTGCGCGGCGCGCATCCGGTGTAAAGCCTTTATCGGCGTTTCGACCGCCGGTGGAAGCCGACGGATTCTTTGAGCGCCTCCATTACTTCGAACACGATCGGGCAGGTGGGCGTGCGCTCGATCATGGCGATCGTCCGGTACACGAAATCCGGCTCGTACAGATAGGGATAGCCGCGGCAGTCGGCGGGGCGATCGTCGTACACGCCGCAGTGGTTATTCTCGAGGAACGGGCAGGGCGCGCTTCGCGTCTGCCAGCGGTTCTCCCCATCCGAGTCGTTCGGGACGAGAAATGTTTTGACCAATTCCTCCGGCCGCATCTTCAGGCGCCGCGCCAGTTTTTCGACGTCGGCGTCGTCGAGCGTGGGGCGAACGGTCTTGCAACAATTGGCGCAGGCGGTGCAATCGATGCCGGCCCAAATCCGGCGGGTCAATTCGAATACTACCTGGTCCAGCTCATCGTCGGCCAGTTTGCAGCGGGATTTCAGGAACTCGCGGAACCGCCAGTTCTCGTCCAGCTTGCGCTCGGCCAGCACGGGCAACTTAATGGGGTCGATCGGCACCGCCGATAGATTGCCGCTCGGCGCTCGACAACGCAAGAACTTTCGGCAGTCGCTCTGGCATTCGCCGCGCAAAACGCCGGAAAATGAACGCTCCCGTCCCTTTCGTCGGTCGATGGGCGAAGCGACGACCGGGTGCCCGTGATCTACAGCTCACGGTACGTCGTCCCGTCCCCGCGCATCCCCCGGTTCGTCTCCGGATCCCGCTCCATATCCCGAACCGCCCAGGTCTCCAGGAACTCGTCGCCGATCGGTTTCATAAGCTCGGCGACACCTTCGCCGGGCACGTCGCGGTCCATCCACCGGTCGTACGCGTCGGGCCGCAGGATGACCGGCATCCGGTCGTGGATCGGGCGCATCAATTCGTTCGGGCCGACTGTCAGCAGCACGCACGTCTCCACCGCCTCTCCCTCCGGGGCAGTCCACCGATCCCACAATCCCGCGAACGCGAAGACGTCGTCGTCGGGCCGGCGAAAGAAGTACGGCTGGCGGCGCTTTTGCGTCTTGGGCCCTTTCGGCTCATAAAAGCCGTCCGCCGGGATCAGGCAGCGCCGCCGCTTGAACGACTCGCGGAACATGCCGTTGGTGGCGACGGATTCTGACACCGCGTTGATCGGCATTCGTCCGGGCTTGCCCTTGCTCCAGAAGGGGATGAAGCCCCAGGTCGCTTCCCCCAGCACGCGCCGCTTGGCTTGGTTGAACCGGACGATCGGCACCGAGGTCGTTGGCCGAATACCGAAGTTCGGCGGCAGGGAGGTCAGGCGGATCTCGCTGAACTCCTCGAACTCCTCCTGGTAAACCAGCTTCGCAAGCAGCCCCGGCCGCCGAATCGTGTAACGCCCGCACATGCCGGCGATTCTACCGCATTCTCGTGGTTCAGACCTTCGCGACGGCTGCGGTCTGGCGGCCCGGAAGGAGTTCGAGGGCGGTCTCGAACACCATCTGGGGCGTGACGCGCGTCATGCAGCGGTGGTCGAGCGGGCAGGTCTTCTTCTGGCACGGCCCGCAGAAGACCTTCACGGCCACCTTGCGCTCGTTGGCGAAATCGATCTCGGTCCACTCGGGGTGCGTGGGGCCGAAGATGGTGACGACCGGCACTTCGAACGCCGCCGCGATGTGCCGCGGGCCGGTGTCGTTGGTGACCATCAAATCGCAGCGGCGGGTGACCTCCTTGAGCGCGCCGAGCGACAGGCCCTTGTTCGACAAATCGATCGGGGTGTGTTTCGTGTGCCGCAAGATCGCGTCGATGATCGCACGCTCTTTGGGGGCGCCACTGAGCAATACCGTCGCGCCCAGTTCCTCCTTCATCCGGTCGGCGAGCTCGGCGAAATACTCTGGCAGCCAGCACTTGGCTGCGCCGTATTGCGCGCCGGGGTTAAGGAGCACGAGCGGCGGCTGGCCGCTGGCGGCGGGTTTGTCGAGATCGGCGTCGAGGCCGCACCGCTGCAGCACGCGAACGGCCCCTTGTCGCTCGGCGGGCGTGACGAACAGTCGCATCGAGAGGTCCCGCTCGTGCGAGCCGAGGTACTGCGCGATCCCCATGTAATACCGCACGATCGGGAACGGCACGAACTTGCCGCGCTCCTTCTGCGGGAGGAGCTTGTCGGAGAGCAAAAAGCCCCGGCCGTCGCGGTCGTAGCCGACGACCTTGTCGATGCCGGCCATCTTGCAAAGCAGGGCCGACTTGAACGAGTTGGGGAGGAGGATCGCCAGGTCGAACTTTGCCGAGCGGAGTCGCGCCGCCAGGTCGAAGAGGCCCTTGCCCGCCTTGGCGCGCGTCTTTCCCGTGCGGTAGGTCACCAGGCGATCGGCCCAGGGCATGCCCGTATAAATCGGCTTGACGTACCTTCGGAGCAGGTAGGCGATCTCGGCCTGCGGGTAGAGCGCGCGCAACGCCCGAAGGGTCGGCGTGGCCATAACGGCGTCACCCACCCACGAGGGCTGGACGACGAGGATTCGCTGCGGGTTAGACGACATGTGCCCGGCGATTATACCGGCGGGGGGAGGGGACACCAATCGGGGAAGCGGTGACGCCGTGCCGCATTTCAGCGGGGAAGCGGCGTCGGACAGTAGCCCGTGTCGCAAGGGGTATGACGACGTGGGCTATCTTCTCGCGCCGCGTCGCGGCTATTTGCGTTTCACCACCATTACGTCCACTACCCGGCCCTTGGCGGCGTAGGCTAGGCCGTGGAAGGTGCGGAGGACGTCGAGGTGCGCTTTGGGGGCGTCGGGGGTGGCGTTCCAGATTTCTCGCGTGATGACGAAATAGGTCGGCCACTTCGCCGGCGGCTCGGTGGCGAGGTAATCGTTCTTTCGCTGCGGGCGGATCGTGCCGCCCTGGTAGAAGGGGAGTGAATCTTCCTTGTAGTCGATCATGTAGACGTCGCCCTTGGTGGTCGCGCCGATCGACTGGAGGTAGCCGCCGACTTCTTCGGAGAGGTGGAGGAAGCGGGCGTCGGGCAGGTAAGAGGTGAAGAGGATCGCCATGAGGACGATCATCGTGACGCCCAGGGCGCGGCAAGCGCGATCGATCCGGCCTTTGGCGAAGAGGACATGGACGCGGGCGGCACAGGCGACGGCGGCGACGGTGACGATGGTCATCGCGGCGTAGGGGAGGCGGTCGAAATTCAAGCGGGGCGCGGCAGCGGCCCAGGGGCCGACGCCGAGTGCGACGACGATCAGGGCGAACACGGCGACGGCGATGCGCCAACCGCGCTTCGCCCATTCGTCGTGTTCGCCGCGAACGCCACGGGCGACGCAGTCGGCGACGAGGATCGCCAGGAATGGAAAGCAGGGAAGGACGTAGTGCGGCAGCTTGGTCTGAATGCACTCGAACATGATCCACGGTCCGATCACCGCGGCCAGCGAGAAGCGGATGAGCGGCTCAGTGCGATGTCGCCAAGCGAGTTTGATCGCCGTCGGCATGAGCAGGACCCACGGGAAGAAGCTGGCGAGGGAGAAGAGCAGGTAATAGCCTGGCGGGCCCTTGTGTTGTTCGAGGGGTTGGGTCATCCGTTTCCAGACGTCTTTGTTCAGCGTGACGACCAGGCCCCCGGGCAAGCGGTGCTGCATCGCGACGACCCATGGGCCGAAGATCGTGGCGATGATGACAATCGCGACGAGTATTTTCAGCGCCACGGTGACCCAACGGAAGGGTGGTCGCTCACCGGACGAGGCGTAGTCCAATACGGCATGGGGCGGCATATCACGAGATATGGCTGACGCCGCCGCAATCGGGTGTCCCTTTCGGGAGTCGATCAACGTGAACGCCGCGAGCACCAGCAGCGTCATCCCGTTCACGCCGAGCACGACGGGCCCCTTGGTTAACAGGCCCAGACCGGTCGCCACGGCGAACGCTATCACGACGGGCCATCTTGCGCGGCGGTCGCGCCACATCGTGTAAATGCAGAGTTGCGCGACGGTGACGAACATGAGCAACACCGCGTCGGTCAGACACATCTTGGCGGCCATGATGACCAGGCCGCTCGTGCCGAAGATCAGCACCGTCCAGAACGCGCCGTCCGCGCCAACGAATCGCGTCATCGCCGCCGCGACCAGCAGGAGCGTCAGCGCCATTGCCACCGACGAAGGAAACCGCGCGGCGGCGGCGTCGCGGCGCATGCGCTGGTCGATCGACAGCCTGGCATCGGGTGCGACCGTTCGAAACGCGGCCATCGAGGCGGCCTGGCACCAGTAGATCAGCGGGGGTTTGTTAATCCGCGGCTCGTCGAGCAGCATTGGCACGACCCGGTCGCCGCTGTCGAGCATCTGTCGCGAGGCTTGCGCGTAGCGGGGCTCGTCGCGGTCCCAGAGGGAGACGCGGCCGTTGCCGACGAGGTAGAGGGCGGCGCAAATCAGGATGACGACGACGCAAGCGCGTGGCACGCCGGGATACGATAGGGGGCGGGCGATTGGGGGCAAGTGCGCCCGGCGAGTTCGGCCGATGTGGCGGGCGGTGGGTGGGTTCTGTATCCTTTCCGCCCCCGATGCAATGGACCGTGCTGATCATCCTCGCGGCGGCGTGCGCGCTGCTCATGATCCTCGAGCGGCTCGGCCTGCCGACGACGCTCGACCTCCACTTCAAAGGCGACGTCAAGCGCGAGACGCGGTGGCTGGCGCAATACGGTCAATCGCTCTGCACGCCGATCGCGGCCTTATTGGTCTACCAACTGCACCCCGGCGATCAGTCGGCGCGACTGCGGCACGCCATCATCTTGCTGGCGGCGGTGAGCGCGGCGTCGGTCGTGGCATTGATCGCCAAGCGTCTAATCGGGCGGGTGCGGCCGGGGCGGGAGAACTCGGGCAAGTTCCTCGGACCCTCGATCAAACACGCGAACTTCCGCGAGAGCTTCCCATCGAGTCACAGCGCCTGCGCGGTGGCCCTGAGCGTGATCCTGGCGATGTGGTATCCCGCGGCGGCGCCGACGTTCTGGGGGCTGGCGCTGGGGTGCGCGGGCCTGCGATACATCCTCGACGCCCATTGGCCCAGTGACGTATTGGGCGGGGTGGCGCTCGGGTACGGCGTCGCCTACGGGACGTGGACGCTCTTCCAGCGCGGCGGGTGGGGTTAATTGAGAGTCAGATGAGACTTGTCCCAGCAATCCCCGCACACCTCGTTAGTCTTCCTCTTCCCGCGCCACCTTGTCCTGATCCCGCGGATCGCCCGGCGGGTAGTCGGCGATCCAACTGAACGTCGTGCGGACGTAATCCACACAGTCCAGCTTCTCGAGCTCTTTCACCTTGGCCGATTCGACGACGCCTTCGACCACGCTGTTGTCGTCGTCGGCGCTGCGTATATCGACGCCAGCCTTCTTGAGGACCTCCACCGCGCCGGCGAGGTCGTTCTCCCAGCGCTTGTCGAGCACGACGGTGATGTCGGACATTTGGGCGTCGTTGAAGTTCATGCGTCTCTCGTCCTTCCCTCTGCGGATGATTTACCCTCTCGTTGCTACGGATTGATTCGGCACGCGCCGGCGTGGCACGCCGCCTGCCCGCCCAGTTGGTAGCGGTGGGCGGCGAGCCATTTGTACGCCATCCGGCCGATGACGCGAACCGGCGCCAGCGTGAAAAACGCGCTCATCCACTGCACCGCGGGCAGGATCGGCGTCAGCGCCGCCAGGGCATCGTACCCACCGCTGAGCCGGCCGGCCGGGTCCAGGACGTACATCTGCCCGCGGGCGTTCATTTCCGGGTAGCGCGCCATCTCCCGAGCGTCATTCGAATCGACGAATCGGACCGGCGCGGTCGGGCGCATGCGCTCGATCGCCTGCCGCCCCCGCCGGCAGATACGGCAGTTGGCGTCGTAGAAGATGACGTACGGCCGATGTTCCATCGCAGATCAAGTATACCCCTCCGTCATGATTTTGCTTTCAAAACCGATGAGCGCAGCCGCGCGGGCATCGGGGCAGGACCGACCCTTGCCCGAACTCGTTAATACCCTATTTTGACCGCATGACGTTGCATTGGGATTTTGCCGAGGTCGCTGACCACCTGGGCGCGGTGGTCCGGCAGGCCGAGGCGGACCTGCGATTGGAGCAGGCGGTGTACGGCTTGGACGCGCGCAGCGAATTGCAGATCCAGGAGACGCTCGCGGCAGGGCTTTCAAAATACTACGAAGTCGCGCGCGAGGTGCACTACCCTTCGACCCGCGGGAAGAAACTCTCCCACCGCCAGCGGTGCGACCTGGTGCTGACCGCCAAGGGCCGGCCACTCAAGCTCGATTCCGCGCCGGTCACGCTGTTCGATTCACCCGATCAAGCCGGCCCCGAAGAGGCGCTATGGCTCGAAGTGAAAGTCGCCTACCAGTTCCGCGAGGGCGGCCGCCGTCACGGCGGCTACGGGGCGCAGTGGCGAAGCGCCGTCGTCGAAGATCTGCGAAAGATGGAGGCCGAACCGCTGATCCACGACGCCGGGCTATGCCTCGTCGTCTTCAACGAATCGCGCGAGATTCTCGACAAGGACGTCGAACTTTTCGAGAACATCCTGGCGCAAAAAGAAGTGCTGGCCGGATTTCGAAAGGTGCGGACCACCGACATCCTCGATCGCATTGGTCACCGCGTCTGCACGGTCGCCGTGTGGCCCACGATCCAGCGCTGATGCGATAACTGGCATCACTTCGCCCGCTTCGCCTCCCACTCGTGCGGGGTCGGCTTGGGATGCCCGAAGACGATCTTTCCCGTGATCGTGTCCCCATCGACCTTGCCGCTGTACTTGAAGAGCATCTTCTGCCCGCCGACGTCGCGGTTGACGTCGAAAGTCAGCTCGTCGCCTTTGAGCTTTCCGTCTTCGATCGCGGTCTCGGCGCCGTCGCGGGCGACGTAGGCGCCGGTTACCTTCTCACCGTCCTGTTTCAATTTCAGGGTGGCCTCGGCGTCCTTGCCGTCCTTGGTCTTGTACGTCCACTTCCACGTGCCGTCGACGTTTGCCGGCTTCTGGACTTCGGCCAAAAGTAGCGCGTTGCATCCGATCAGGATCAGGACCACTTGCCAGGCCAAGGCTCGATTCGTTCGCATGAGCGTTCTCCGGTGACGGGCGTTACCCCTACTACGCGCGTCACCCGCGCCGCGTTTGCGTCGCCGGCGCGGCCCCATAGAATCGGCCGCTCCACGATGAACGGCTTCTGGCACCACCTGCGTCTGACGCTCAAGCTGAACTTCCGCAACCCGCAGGCGGTGGTCTTCGGGTACGCGGTGCCGGTCTTTTTCCTCTTCGCCATCGCCGCGTTTTACGTAAAGGGCAAAAACTCCGGGCCCGAGATGGCCCGCTACATGGGCCAGCTCCTGACGATCACCGTCTTGGGCGGCGCGTGTTTCGGGATGCCGATCGCCGTCGTCTCCGAGCGCGAGCGCGGCGTGTGGCGTCGCTACCGCCTGACGCCATTGCCCACCCTCGCCTTCGTCGGTTCGGTGCTGCTGGCGCGGTACGTGCTCGTGCTCTCGGCCGGATTGATCCAGATTGCGCTGGCGATGTGGATCTACAAGATGCCGCCGCCGCTGCACCCGTGGTGGCTGTGGGCCGCGTTCACGCTGGTCAGCTTCGCGTTCCTGGCGATCGGCCTGCTCATCTGCATGATCGCCAACAGCACGCACGCCGTACAGGCGCTGGGGCAGAGCCTGTTTTTGCCGATGATCATCATCGGCGGCGTCGGTGTGCCACTGTCGCAGTTGCCCATTTGGGGGCGGACGCTGGCAGCGTTCCTCCCCGGACGTTACGCAGTGCAGGCGATGGACCCGGCGGTCTACGACGTCTCGAAATTCAACCGCTTCTTCTACGACGCCCACCATTACACGGCGTTCAATTACGCCGCCCTGGTCGTCATCGGCGTCGCCGCCGTCCTGGGCGCGGTCAAACTGTTTCGGTGGGAGAACGGCCAGCGTCTCGGCTGGCGCGCCTGGGCCTGGGCGCTGGTGACGGTCGCGAGCTGGGTCGCCCTCGGGCTGTGGGCGCGCGGCCACAAGTTGGTCTGAAGCCCGCTCCGTTTTCCCGCGGTGGGGCGGACATTCTTGTCTGCCCGAAACCGACCTTCAGAATTCTCGGCCGATCCTACTTTCGTGTACGATCCGTCCCGGAGGAACCAGCCATGTTTCGGATTCACGCCATCCTTGCCTGTCTCTTCTTCTTCACCGCCGTACACGCCGCCCCCGCCGTGAAGATCGAGCAGAAGGACAACGCCCTCGCCATTGCCATCGACGGCAAGCCCTTCACGACGTATCGCTACGCCCCCGCCCCCGACGACCCTGCCTGGCACCGCCCTTACTTCTTCCCCGTCCTCGCAGCCGACGGCGCCGAGTTCACCAGCGATCAATGGCGGCTCCAGCAGAAGCAACCGACCGAGGCCGCCAAGAGGAAGATCGACCACCCGCACCAGCGCTCCGTCTGGGTCGGCCACGGCGACGTCAACGGCGCCGACCACTGGACCCACAAAGACAAGGAAAACGAACTCCAGCGGCACGTGAAGTTCACGGCCGTCAATGACGATTCGTTCACGGAAGAACTCACGTGGGACAGCAAGGAACCCGGTAAGCCGGTGCTTGCCGAGACGCGCAGCGTCAAGATCATCGCCTACGATGACGGCGCGCGAGCGATCGACGTCACGACCACTTTCACGCCGGCAAATGGCGACGTCGTCTTCAAGGTCAAGCCCCTCAACGTCAGCGGCGTCGAGGCCGGCTGGCTCGCCGCCCGCGTCGCCCCCTCGATCTCCGACGGCATCAAGGCCCACGCCTCCCTCATCACCTCCCCCGCCGGCGCAACGACGGAGAAAGAAGCCCGCCAGCGCCCCGCGACCTGGTGCGATTACTCCGGCCCGATCGACGGCAAGACCTACGGCATCGCCCTCTTCGACCACCCCAATAACCCCGGCCACCCCGCCCCCTTCCACGTCCGCGACTTCGGCCTGCTCACCCACATTGGCGTCCACGATTGGACGCTGAAACAAGGCCAATCCCAATCCCTCCGCCACCGCCTGTTGTTCCATCCCGGCGACGGAAAATCCGCCAAGTTGGACGAACGCTACAAAGAATTCGCCGAGGGGAAGTAGAAACGATTACCCGCCTGTTTCGCGAGTCGTCACCAATTGCAACAACGACGACGCGGGATCGCCCGGGGTCTTGGGGGGCGTGACGTCGGCGCCCAAAAACGTCTTGAGCTGCTCCAGCGTCACCGTCGGCAGCTTGCCGCGCTCGGCGTCGCGCGGGGCGACGCAGACCCCCACCACCCGCGCGTTCGAGATCACCGGCGCGCCCGCCAGACGCGGGTGAACGTTCAGCGAGATCAGCCACCCCTCCTTGGGCGGTGGCGCGATGCCACTGATCGCCTGCGCGGCGGGGCTGAACAGGTCGACCGTCGGAAACGAGTCACACGTGACCGGCCCGCCGTTGAACGAGTCGGCCAGGCCCAAGCCGTTAAACGACTTTCCTTCGACGCGGAGCAGCGCAAGTCCGAGCGTGTCGTCCTTGCGAACCAGCTTCGCCTCCATTGGCCGGCCGTCCGTCGCCTGCAATTGCAGCGTGATCCCTTCGTCCACGATCGCCGAACTCGTCACCACCAGATCGGTGGCGACGGGGAACGCCGCCGCGTACTGCGTGATCCGCACCTTCCGCGCGACCGCCGGCTTGGGGGGCTCGAGCGTGATCTCCGCCGGCGGTGTTGGCGCCTCCGTCGCCGTCTTCTCCACCGGCTTGGACCGCGACGCGCGTGCCTTGGGCTTCATCTCGATCGTCTTGACGGTCTCGGCGCTGGCGACGGTGACGGTCACGCTCGTCGTCACCGGCGGGGCGGTCGTCGCGTCCATCGCGACCATCTGCACCTCGGCGGGAAACTTCGGGTTCTCGATGCTGCTCGCGACCGCGTCGTACCGCTCCTGGGCGGAGTTGACGGCCGCCAACGCCGAGTCGTACGCGTTCTGCGCCCGCGTGATGTAATAGTTGCCCGCCGGCTCGCCGCGCGTTAGGAGAAACTTCTGGTGCTCCAGCTCCTTTTCCGCCGGCGCCAGACGCTCCTCGGCGGTCGCGATCGCCTGCGAGAGCGTGTCGAGCTGCTTCTGCTTGGCGGCGATGGCCGCGGTCTTGGCGTCGGCATCGCGCGCCGGCAGCCAGTCCGAACCGAACCGCTTGTACCCCGGCCGCGCCGCCTCCAGCCGCTGGTTCGCGATCAGGTAGAACGAGGCGCAGTCGGTGAAGAAGCGGTTCTTCCGCTCGGCATCCGTGGCCGCGCTCAGCGCCGTCCCCAGCGCGTTGACCATCGGCTCGTCCAGCTCCTTCGGGTGCGCCGTCAGGTAATCCTTCGCCAACTTGGCGGCCCGCATGTGCGCGTGCGTCGCCATGCCGCACGCCATGGCGTTCAGCACCAGGGCGCGGTCCGGCGTCGGGGTCATGTTGACCGCCTTGTCGAGTTCGGCGGCCGCCTTGGCCCCTTCCTTCTGTGCGACCATACAGAGCGCCAGGCCGTGATGCGCCTTCACGCTCCGCGGGTCGATCGCGATCGCGTCGAGAAACGCCGCCCGGGCTGGCTGGTACTGCTCCGCCGCCAGCGCATCGGCGCCCTGCTGGAGGAGCGGCTCGAGCGATGCCTTGGCGCGGCTGGCGGCGGTGCCACCGGCGGCGGTCTTGGTTAAAGGTTTGTTGGTCGTCGCCGGCGTCTGCGAGTAAACCGCCCCCCCCGCCACCGTTCCGCAGATAAGCCACCCCAAGGCCGCCTTTTTTCCCAACCGCATAATCACTCCGTGTCCCAAGTCGAATCCCGCGCGTACGTCGTCCGCGATCGGACGGCATCTTATAGACGATCGAACGACCAAAGAGTTGCCCAGCAGGTCGTGAAAAATGAGGTACCGGCCCGGGCCGTGCGACCGCGATCAGTGGACGTTGGCATCCTCTTCCATGAGAGCTTCGATCACCTTTTCGACGTAGTCCGGCTTGATGCCGACGGCGCGGATCTTCCCCTTGCGGTCCACCACCACATAGTGGGGCCACCATTGCACACCCCAAGCCTTGGTGGTCTGCTCGTTCGCCTTGCCCGTGGGATATTCCATTTTCGTCTCGTCCACGACGGCGTTCATGCGCTCTTCCTGCCCGCCCCCGCAGGCGCCGACCACGGCGACGCCCTTGTCGGCGTATTTCTTCGCCAGCTCGTTGTTATGCGGAACCGCGCGCTTGCAGGGACCGCACCACGTGGCCCAGAAATCGACGACGACGATCTTGTTCTTGATGTCGGCGGCCTTGACCGGCGTGCCGTGCCAATCGGTCAAATCGAGGGCGGGGGCGGCCTGACCGAGGAGCTTGCTGTGCTCCGTCCACGTATTGGGCTCGCCCCAGTAACCTTCCTTGGCGAGTTGCTCGACCGACTTCTTGTTGCCGTCGGCGGCGCGGGTGGCGGAGATGACCAGGGCGAGTGTGACGGCGGCGGCTGTGCCAATCCAAACGATGCCGGCTGAGCGTTTCATGAGGACCTCTGGTGGGTAAGACAGACTATTTGAATAGACGATCCAAACCGCCAATCGATCGGCGGTCAAGTAGAAAACGCGTGGCATTCTTCTAATGCGGCGCGGCCGGCGCGAGCTATCGACAGGCCGGCCCATCCTTTAGAATGGCCCGGACGATGGCACAGGACGGCCCATGGACGGTCCGTAAAACGCTCGAATGGACCAGCGGGTTCTTCACACGCAAAGGGGTGGACGCGCCGCGCCTTTCCGCCGAACTTCTCCTCGCGCACGTCCTGGGCGTGCCGCGAATCAAGCTCTACACCGATTACGAACGGGAGCTGACCGATGGCGACCGCGGCCGCATGCGCGACCTGGTGACGCGCGCCGGGGAACACGAGCCGATCGCCTACCTCACCGGGCGCGGCCACTTCTTCAACCTCGAATTCGAGGTCACGCGCGACGTGCTGATCCCGCGCCCCGACACCGAGACGCTGGTCGAAAACGTCATCCAGACCGTCCGCCGCCAGATGGTGCTCGACGCCCCGCGCGTGCTGGACCTCTGCACCGGTAGCGGCTGTATCGCGGCGGCGGTGGCGCACAGCCTGAAGAACGCCGTCGTGCTGGCGACCGAAATCAGCCCCGCCGCCGCCGCCGTCGCACGCAAGAACGTCGAACGCCTCGGCCTGACCGGCCGGTTGACGATCCTGGAGGGGGATTTGTTCGCGCCGCTGGCGACGATCGTCGACCCGCAGCCATTCGACCTGATCGTCTCCAACCCGCCCTACATCCCGACGCCGCAGATCGAATCGCTGGACCGCAGCGTGCGCGATTACGAGCCGATCACCGCGCTCGACGGCGGCCCGGACGGCCTGACCCTGCACCGCCGCATCCTCGCCGAAGGACTCGAACGTCTGAACCCGGGCGGCCGGATCTTCCTGGAGATCGCCTTCGACCAGGGCAAACTCGCCGTCGAGGTGGCGGGACAGTATCCGGGCTGGGAAGACGTGCGGGTGATTAAGGATCACGCGGGGCACGATCGGGTATTGACGGCGCGGAAGCCGGCGTCGCCGCCGTAAGCGGCCAGCGGGGAATGGGGTTGATGCGGGCGAGTTGCTTTTCGCTCAGGATCGCGCGGATTCCCTTTACGCGCTCCGTCATGATCTGCTGATCGGCCGCGCGTTTTTGTGCGGCGTAGGCGCCGAGCGCGGCGACGACCTCGCCGCGCGCCTTGGCGTCGTTGTATAGCGTGAGCAGGCGGTCGCGCTCGGCGTCGGCCCACTTGATCGACGGGGCGGCGGGCAGCTTCTCCAGGCGGACCCGCTGATCGTCCGTCAGGGCGAGTTCCTTCGCGAAATCGTCCTGCGTGAGCAAGCGCCGGACGCCCTGCGTCAGGTAGCCGTGCTCCCACTCGGTCTCGGGAAGCGTGAAGTAACCGAACGCCTGCCGGGCGGGCTTGCCACCGGCGGCGGGAATGAGGCGGACGTAAGCATCGCCCGACTTGATCAGGACTTCGCCGCCGGGGCGAGTGTGGATGCCGTTGGGCAAGTCTGCTTCCGCGGCGGCCTGCACGGGGTTGATCTTCTGCGCGGCGTCCCCCGCGGCGGCGAACACGACGCCCGGCCCGCCGGCGACTCGGGGATTATCGGCGGTCGGGGCGACCGTGTGGATCGCGTTGGGTGCCAGCGGCGGGCGGTAGGCGAACCGCCAGATCAGCGCGCCCCCGCCAACCAATATGGCGGTCATCACGCCAAGGGCGATCGGTAGCGGGATCGGACGCTCGGGGACGGGTCGGTTCGTGTCGGCGGGCATAACCATAAAAGATGCGCCAGGGCGGTGACAGTTTCACGCGACCCGCGGTAATTGGTATCAAAACTTCGGCGGGTGTGATAGATTTACGTCGTTCCACATACAGAAGAGGGAGTCCAAGTGGGTCAACACGCCTGTCTCGAACGGTTGGAATCTCGCCGGCTGTTATCGGCCGTGCCGCTTGGCAACCTGGCGCTG
>Ga0105239_10006193_pt1 | contig 13922 bp, 15 predicted proteins | sample KBSC44metaG_FD_92761 | JGI IMG/M metagenome (GOLD analysis project Ga0105239, IMG submission 92761) | Corn rhizosphere microbial communities from Kellogg Biological Station, Michigan, USA - KBS C4-4 metaG | ecosystem: Host-associated > Plants > Roots > Rhizosphere > Soil | place: Michigan, USA... | reverse complement strand
TCACTTCGTCCACCTTTTCAAGTGTTCGAGAGGGTGCAGTCCCGTCACCTCAATTCACATACATCTTTGAGCCCGCCTCTCAAATCATCAATCTCCAACCGACACACTGGGCTTACAGCAGCTCATTGCCACGCGACAACATATACAGACAAGGTGTGAGCCTTTTTATGATAGTATGGTAAGTTTATCCTCCTCGCAGTTCTCGCATTCTGTCACTTACTCGCTTGTAGGATCTTTGGTGCACTCCTCTACTTCATCTGCGCCGGCCTTTCCTATGTCTTCATTTTTGACAAGGACACGGCCAACCATCCGAAATATCTCAAGAATCAGGTCCGCCTAGAAATCGCCCAAGCGGTCAGAGCTCTACCGGGGATGTCTCTTCTCACTGCCGGGTGCATGTTGGCCGAAGTTCGTGGCTATGCGAAACTCTACGACGTTGCTTCAGAAGCCCCTTTCTCCGCGTACAACTGGATCCAGTTCCCCTTCTTCGTTCTATTCACCGATTTCCTTATCTACTGGATTCATCGCTGGCTACACCACCCCGCAGTCTACAAGCACCTCCACAAAGCGCACCACAAATGGATCATGCCCACACCATTTGCTTCTCACGCTTTTCATCCTGTTGATGGGTTTGCCCAGTCAATCCCATACCATCTCTTCCCCTTCCTGTTCCCGCTCCAGAAATTTGCCTATATCGCCCTGTTCGTTTTCATCAACGTTTGGACTATCTTCATCCATGATGGCGAATACTATGCAAATTCTCCTTTCATCAACGGCGCCGCCTGCCACACCATGCATCATTTGTACTTTAACTTCAACTATGGGCAGTTCACAACACTGTGGGACAGGCTAGGTGGAAGTTATAGAAAGCCAAATGAAGAGCTGTTCCGACGAGATACCAAAATGGGCCAAAAAGAGTGGGAACGACAGACCAAGGAGATGGAGAAAATCCAACATGAAGTCGAAGGCAAGGATGACCGCCACTACGACAACAAGAAGGTCCAGTAAATCACAACGCCCTGTGAGGTGTGATTGCGATGAATAAACTTCCAAAATTGTCGATATCAATGCAAATGCGCTTGGGTAATAATGATCACGGTCGCTACTCTACGACTGCAGTTCCATCCTTCAGCAAATTAATTAATGAATGTACATATAACCGCTCATGGGACCATAGGACAAAACAAAAATGCACATCTGTAATTATCAATTTGATATGACCAGGACAAGGCTGAAATCATGTGGCTCACACACGTGACTACTATCCCCCATATTAAAAATGCTACTAGTAGGTGAGTGATGAACGCCGAGGCGCCAAATCAAGTGGATTTTCTCCATCAACTTGTCGGCAATGAGAACATGAGCAACCTCAATACGCGAGTTTATGAGAATACAATGCTCTATGCTCCTTATAATAGTGAACTATATCAAACTGCCAAAGGAATCTGGCTCTGGTCAGCTTGCATGAAGGGTTGAATACTCCACCGTTCATGTCCCAGACTACGGAGTACTCCGTAGAATAGTGCAACGTAGGCGGAAAACCCGGCTCCGGAAATCCCTCCCCACGCCTTCGCCGCAGGCTGACGACAACGTGCTTGGGCCACTCCTACTAGTACTATTGGCGTCTCTACGCTTCTATCAACTCCCTCGACCTACATCCTTCGTCCTCAGTGTAGCTCCTCAGGCCCGTTCGTGGAATTCCGAAGGACTCTTTACACCTACTATGGGCACAACGACTTGGCTCCAACACTACCACCACAAATAGGTGGCCAATAAGCATTCCAGACGCCATTCCACAACCATGGCCTATCTCCTTTACTCTATCTTCTTTGTCTCCATCATTGTCGGAACAGGTGGGTAGCTACGCTGTCACTGCGATTCCCCAATTGTCCTTCTGCGTATAGTTTGCTAACATTTTTGGCTTCAAAAGCCCTCTTTCTTACCCGAGAGCGTTGGATGCAATACATGCCGGATCGAGTCCAAGACGTAGTCTACTCGCGGCTACCGACATCATTCATGGGGGACGTGGAATCCGGATTCACGTCCAACGACTTTGATCTATCGAACAACGTAATGGAAGGCGACTCGCGCTCAGGCCTCGACCCTAAGTCCAAGCGCGAAATCCAACGACTGATGAAGATCCGTGGCATCAATTTTGATGAAGCGAGACGCGTGTATATGGAGCAGCGATTCAAGAAGGCCGGTATTGGGGAGGACGGGATCCCGAAAGATCCGAAATTTGTGTCCTTTTCCTGAGAACGTCATGAGCTTGGTGTGATTGATGGTTTGGCTGGTAATAGGAAAGATTGGAGTGGCATTTCATACGAGCGCAGTGTTCTGGAGTTCCTTGGGTCAATATCCACCACCTTTCATTTATAAACGAGTAATGGCTGCTATGCGGACAGTATACACCATGGGTTCCCTGTTGCTAAACGTTAACTCTATATATCGACAATGCAAAGAAGCTCTTGTTGGCCAATCAGTCAACGTATTTTACTTTCGACCCTTGAACATCCCTGCACCAATACTAGTTGTGTTGGTCACAACAAATGCAGCACTACAAGACATGAGGAAGGATTCCCATTTCCCTTTCTGGCTTTCCTCAGGGATGAGATCCGACAAACTGGATTTCTGCGGATTCTGTCCCCGTTCCGATGCGACACAGACGCTGTCATCAAGAAGCGGTGACAACACGATTTACTTTTCCTCAGACACTCCGCATAAACTGATGCAGTCGGAGCCTCCACCTCTCCAAATGCTGGGGCATAGATACTGTCGAATCACCCGCCTACTTGGAGGCTGCCTATCAATATATACTCTCGAAGCAGCCGTCTTCGCAGAGGAGGGCCGATCAATTTGCTCTTGCCGATCAGCAACAGCGCCGTCGAATTCACGTCAATATTTAATACTAGAGTGGCTGCCAGTTAGAACCTACATGAAGGAAACTGCAAATACAGCTACATCGACAGGCTACGAAACGGTAGATGGTCCCATTTAGTTCATAGTTCATTCTTACTTAGCTTTTGCTTGGAGATGCTGCACTCGAATCCAGTGCCCATATAATTGTGCCCATCGGTTCAACTTATTCCTTTTCACCTATGTCCAACACTTGATCCTCTGCTCCCCAATCAGCCATCCATCTTCTCCCCCAACGTTAAGTACACCTCCCGTCTTATAGCCATCAAGCCCGAGTTTCTATTCTCCCCCAACAGCATGCTTGCTAATCGATTCTTGCTACAAGAATAGCAGGTGCGAAGAAAAGAAGCCGTACCCCCATCGCAGATAACGCCAAGAATGCTAAGTCCCTCACGATGTGGACACCCAAGCGGTTGAAGAGCTGCCGGCCAATGTTGAGCTAAGGGTTCGAATCAATATCGAGGAGCTATACAGGGAGACATTGAGGACTGATGGCGTTCCTGTGAGTTTGATAACGAGGGAGAGCTACATCTATTCGATTCCTCAGAGGAACGGAGACGAGCAGCTCAAAGGAAGTTCTTGTGTTCGGAACCATTGATGACAATGGCGATGAATTCCAAAATCTTCACGCGGATGACTCTGGATGTGAAACCTCTGAGAAGGACGAGGATATGGACGACACAGAGCGTGAGAAGTTCAAGCGATGCTACAGAGCCCGATGTCAAAGACCATTCGACAAAGACTCGGAGGGAAACTCTTCTATTATATTGCAGATCGCCTCGAGCTCGACCACTCTTCAGATACAGAAAGGAACTAGTCAGCGCTTCCAGATGCCGAAGACTTCAAGGGTGATGAAGTGGGCCTTTTTCGTTTGATCAAGGGCCCCAAGTGAGCGACCGTGGAAGGAGATAAGGGAGAAGAGTGCGTGGAGTAAAGGACAAGCACCGTATTCGAGGTCAAGGAGTTACCTCCACGGCCAGGGGAAAAGAAGAACGGCCTGTCTTCGCCCCCTTGAAGCATCGAGGGGCTTGCTTTGAACCCGGTGCAAGCTCCGAGGGCGAAGAAAGGATGGGGAATGTGCAGAGACTCGCCTTTGCATTTCTGTCCCAAGGAGCATGGTCACGAGTGTGGATCATGAGTCTGAAGACGATCGAGTAATTCGCTATTATTAGTACTTGTGGCCTGGGATATTTACTCGAGATGAGACGAGGTTACGTCTCAGTACAGAATGAATCACCGTATTGCAAAATATTCGAAGTCTGCCCACCATAGGTAGGCCGGGAGTAACACCTGTAGTACTCAATACATCCTAAAGGAACATTGATTTATTGGTGCGAAAAAGGTTCCCAGTACGTGCATCCTGAACCGTATCCCTTCCCTGACCAACCTTGCGAGGATACTCATAGACGGAGAGGATTTTCTCAACAATCACCGATTCGCACAGCTGAAGGCCCGAAATGGGTTCAGATATCACGATCAGCGTGGAATTTACGTGAGTACCGGTGCCATCAGGTTAGAGGAGAAAGAGGGTCTAACGGAGCGGAAGCGGTGGATTGGAGATGTTATTTGACGACGTCCACAAGCACTCGATATCGTTGGCGAGTGATGCGGACAACGGCAAGCCTCCTAATATCGCCTACTTGGTCACTTATATCTGTGAGAACCTGATGAAAGATTCGAGAAAAGAACTCTTCGTTCTCGACAATGCTGTGTAGGTCTTTCGGCTTTCCGTCCATCGGGGCAAGTTACTAATGCCGTGAATGCGAAAAGACGTCCAGGAATTCTGGTACTGATCAACGACTCCGATTGGGAGCTGGAAGGCGAGGACAAGTATGAATTACTCAACAACGATAATATTCTTTTCGTCTCTACCCTACATGGTGGTTGAGAAGGACCTCTGAAGTGCGACATCATGCCCCAGCATTGAACCAACCAATCTCGAAATAAGACAAAACTTACAACGAATACTATATCATCATGAATATTCCTCGGCAGCTTTGAATTCCAGTCAAATGTTCAGGCTATGTCCCGTTATACCACATCATGCATCCTCAGCGATAGGTTCTCAGCATCGTCTGGAGTTCGTAAGCCCGAGGACCGTGGCTCCGGTGTCCCTGGACCGCTCCCTGGAGACGCTATGCCACTGCGTGGGCTCGCGAGGCCGCTACCCAGGCCTGGGATTGGCGTCACAAATCCACTTGGAGGAGCTGCTGCTTTGATTCCTTCTGGAGAGGCAGGCACAATCTCTGGAGGGAGATCTGGGATCTTGATGCGCTTGGCCTCGTTATTATAACTCGCGGGGATGATCTATAAAGCCATTAGTTCGAAGTCTTCGCTCGACGGATGGTCGTGTACGAACCTCGATAATCTCGTTACGTGGGAAGGATAGGAAGGGGATATCAGGAGCATTGCATGCCATCAGATAGCCATAAAGCACTCGAAGAACACTCTCGTGGGCAATGATAAGCAGGTCGTTCTGCTCTCTTTCCAACTCTAGAATGATGGGCTCCAGGCGCACCGCAACGTCGTGATAGGACTATGGCTGTTAGTGATGAGCTCTGGTTTCAAAGCCTTTTCCTTACCTCAGCCCGTGGAAACCTATGATGGTAGGGGTCAAGGTCATGTTTGAGCACCTCTTCCGGATAATCGTTTCGAATCCTTCTCTCTGATTTCTTTTCGCACACCCCTGGATTCAGTGCACTCATCTGTGATCTCTGCCTTACTTTGTAACCCTTGGCTGCCAGGAAAGCGGAAGTTTCCACCGTTCTTCGTCGGGTTGAAGTCCATACTATCAAAGGCTTCAGTGGTGTTTCATGGCCTCCTTTCTCCTCAATTAGGCGTTTTTCCTCCTCTCGGTGTTTGATAAGAACTTCTGTCATCTTTTTGGCGTAGTCCTTGCCCTGAGATGATAGACTGGCATCTGCCTTGAAGGATTCCTCTTCTAGTGTTGTCCCTGCACGGGCAAAATATGTATGTCGGGATTTGATGTGGAGGTTCATTAAATAAAATACAATTCGGTGGGATATATAGCCGAAGCCCGTGTTGTTGACTACAATTCTCTCTCCGGCATTGATCATCTTGATCCAGTCCAGGTCAAGCTCCTCCATCGTCTCGAAATGAGGTATCTTAGCGGACATTCTGTTCAAATAATGTTTGACAGCGTCGCTTTCCGACCAGCCTATGTAATCAGGTGAGGAGATTTTGACACTTCGTACATTTTCTTCGATTATTCTTTGGTCGTCACAGCTGGACTCGATGAACAGACACTTGATATCGTGCTTGGCGAACTCTTTGGCTAATGATTTGCGCCCAGCTGATAGGGGATTCACAGCATCATAAATCGCCACTTGGCCGTTTTCGTGATTCAAGAAGTGGTAGATATCCTCTCTACACTTCTTCAAAATCTTCTGGCGCAGAAGCACCGAAGATGCGGAAGCATTCACGAAAAAATAATCGTCCGGGACATCCTTGCCATGTCCAACAATAGCCCTTCGATAGTCACCAAGATGGAAGATTCTGGTTTTGACTCCTAGCCATCGCAAATACCTGGCAAGTGCTACTGAGATGTGAGTCTTACCCCGAGCTGGAAGTCCTACAGTTGCTATGGCAATTCGACCTGCATGAAATAGACGGCCTGATTCAGTGCTGTAAAGTTGGGCCGGAGCCATCTCGCTTTTCTCCGGTAGGTCATGGATAGCATCGACGAAGGTGCTTGACTTGCGTCGATAGCGGGGCGAGTTCACCGCCGACTCGATGGTGAGTAGCGTATCCATCTTTGCAGGATACCTGTTATCGAACTGATGAGAATGAAAGGCAATTTGAGAAGAGAAGACTAGGTGCTATCAATTCTCAACGGTAGTTCATTGCAATGAGGACTGCTCGATATTTCCACGGGCGAAAGGAAAAGTTGGGAACAGACAAGGCGGTGGTTCGGTCGCCGTAATGAGAGCAGACAGATAGACACACGAGACCTGCTTGAGATGCAGGTCTAGCTTCCACCCTATCCTGAGATATTTTCCTCAATCAATGGAAGCTTGGAGAAAGGCGTATTGTGTTGTGTGACGAGCTATTGAACCTGTGAACTGTGAAGTGCGATAAGAAGCAAAGGTCGGATCTCATGGGTGTCTGGGATAAAGGAACGAGCCGCTTTAGTTCTCTTCCATTCTTGGCTTGAACCTTGAGCCTCTGATAAATCACTATCCCTAGTCATGGTTTTGCAGGGCTGAATTCGAAATCTTACCTGATTCATGTAGCTGATGCCTTGAAACCCTATGCGAGAGACCATCCCTATCAGCCTTTGGTGTTTATCTCCTCGAGCGGTCCTAGTGAGTGGTGTGAGTGACATTCGTTGGGGTAAAAGCGGCAATGTTTAGTCGTCCGTTAAGGGCTAGTGTCCAAAGGCCTAAATGAGATCTGTAGATTTCCTCCTGCGGCAGGAAAAGTGAAGCTCCAAATCGCCAACAATCATCTGTCACAAGAGCACGCTTGCTTATCATTTACCCTTCCCTCCTTCTCCTTTCTAGACCCGGGCTTTCTTGACCTGCTTCTTTCGGCTGAGCTGATCGCAGGTTCGCACGGATTCTTCCCCAAACTTCCTCAACAATGGCTGTGGTCTTGGAGGAGAAATCATCATCTCCGCTCGCCTTCCTAACGGACAATGTCCTCGCCGCAGCTATCAATGACACCTATTCTAATCTCTCAGAAAAGAGGAAGCTGTTAGGACTGGAGAATCCAGGAACGGTCGACAATATTGCGCGCGAAGTACAAAAAGATGTCCTTCTTTCTAATTTCATGTTCTCTGGCCTGCGTTGCGACCTTCAGAAAATCTTCAGCGTTGCACCTCTTTTCCGGTTACAACATGGATTTGCAATGGGCTCCCAGGCTCTACCACCCTGGCAATTGATGGCGCTCTACGGCACTTCTAATGTATGCCCCTGAGGCTCAGTTGCTGGGCCTTCTCACGCTAATATTTGAACTAGATTTTCCTGCAAGCTGCCTACTCGAGCGATAAGTCATTGACCGCGTGGGGAAATTTAAGATGGTCACCTAAATTTGTGACGAAGACCCAGACCGCAATTGATCCGAGGCAAGCACAGGCTATGGTCCAAATCGACAACGAGTATACCGGCGATGATTTCTCCGCCTCCATCAAAGCCATCAGTCCTTCGATCCTTGAGGGTGGGCTTACCGGAATTGTCATTGGCAGCTACCTACAGAGTTTGACCCCGAAACTGGCTATTGGTATGGAGGGAGTGTGGCAGCGCGCCGGGCTTAACTCCAAGCCTGAGACTGCGATGTCCTATTGCGGAAGATACAAGGGAACAGATTGGATTGCAAGTGCACAATACTTGGCTCAGGGTTCTCTAGGAGCATCATACTGGAGACGCTTGACGGATAAGGTGGAGGCTGGTGTCGATTGTCAACTCCAGTTTGCACCCGGAATGGGTGGTGGAATGTTCGGTGGTTTGAGACGAGAAGGAACCACCACTGTTGGTGTCAAATACAGCTTCGCAACGTCAGTATATCGGGCACAGATTGACAGCGCTGGCAAATGTGGCGTTGTGCTTGAGAAGCGGGTGGCACCACCCGTCACCTTGACCTTTGCAGCAGAGATCGACCAGTGGAAGGTGAGTGATATCTATCGCGACCTATGTCTCATTACTAACTCCTTTGCTAGAATACCCACAAGCTTGGCCTTGCCGTCTCTCTGGAAGGAGCTCCTGAGGAATTGCAGGAGATTGCAGAGCGAGCGGATCAAAACGCACTTCCTCCACCCATCTAAGCTGTACAGCGATATCCTTCGATCCTGATCGTAATCATTCCGACCTGACGGCTGCTCGGAGAAGACATCTCTCCCACTAAAATTCCACCGTTGTTTTATTACCTCTTCACTCTCGAGCATGCGCGACACTGGGGAGAGAGTTGTGTATGTGTGGCGAGGAAAAGAAAGTCATTCATCGCTTCCTTTTTTACAAGCGTTTGAGTTCCATGATGTAGTGAGCACAAACAAAGCATACCTGGAAAGGGGGGGATGAGTGGTATAGGGCTGATGCCTGGACTCTTTTTGTACATCCCATGACGAAGCCTGGTTGGCGCGAGTGTACGATGTACTCGTACTCCCAGTGCAAGGATTCGGCACGAAAGCTCACACAAACATACTGCATAATAGAAGGCCTGTATCAACACACTGCGTTTTCCACGTCATGTCTACCGCGTTAGAGCCATGATTTGCACGCCTACGAACAATAGGGTTCTCCTCCGTCCTCCGTCCTCCGTACCCATCGTATGTATCATCGTGTAGCGTGCTCGGATATGTGCCCTAGTTTCCCGAGTGTCAGGGAATGATCAAAGGCAAGGATCAACCCGACATCGTGACTCGTGAATCACTCTCGGATGCGACCTTGGCGGCGACGAAACGACGAAACGAGGGGACGCGGCGCACGGCTAATTACAGACCTGAAAAAGGGGTGGCCACGAGTTCCACGGACCACGACATACAAATGCACATGCCTTGAGGCAGGCAGTGCCATTGCGCGATTTTGCTCTCGAGCTAGCTAGCGCCTCTGATGTCGATATTTAAATACTGGAGAAGAAGATGCCTCCGTATGTATGTATGTATGTAGGTATGTATGCACATACCCTTTCGAAGAGAAGAGACGTCAGTTCGAGCACAATTTCAGTCACAGACAGACAGTCAGACAGTCAGTCAGTCCTCGTGCGCAGCAGGCGCGAACGGAAGGGCAGACAGACGGCAGAAGTGGTTGCATTGCATCGCAGGCAGGCAGGCAGGCAGGCGATCGACCAGGCGCCAGCCAGCCCACTGCACTGCACTTCCACCCCATCCATCCATGCCTTTTTGATCTATTCCCAATACTCATGGAGGGAGGGCCTGCCTGAGGTGGAACCTTTCACCGTCTAGATTGGTGGTCTTGCATGGTGAGGATGTAGGATGTAGTTGAACTTGACGGTCAGGCAGGGCGAGGAAAAAGTCTTGGGGGGGGCAGGTGCAGGTCTGGAGGTCTGGAGGTACATAATTAGCATGTTTGGCCTGGGCCTTTTTTGGGGTTTTCACATGCACACGTTAATTACAAAATACATGTCCCGTGCGATCGTGGTTATTTGTTGTGTTTGACTCACTGGTTTTTTTTCTTTCTTCCTGCTTTATTTACGAGTGTGTAGTCAATCTCAGGGCCTGTTTCCTTTTTCCTATTCGACAATCCGTACATGATGCAGGCAGGGTACAGGGCCAGGGGGAAAATGCATGAAAAGGCGAAGAAGAGCCGTGCTGGCCCTCCATCTGCTGCAGGCTTGAATGGGCAGCGCTGCAGGATGGGAGGGGTTCTTTTGTGTTGGGCCTGAGAAAATGTTAGATCAACCTATTTGTGCAAGGGCAGCGCCTGACAGGCGGTGACCGGATTCCAGGTCCCTGGGGTGGTTCGATGGAATCTATCAGATTGGACTCATGTATCTCTAATTCGCCTCCTGCAATATCCATTCGATAGGGGCCCGGAAAGGTCAGCCTCGTCGAAAAAGCTTGAGGTACTCCGTGCAGAAGACCGTGAGGACATGGTTGAGACTTTCGTTGTTATCTGCTGCGGATTGCAGGTGGCCCACTCTTACTCTTTTGAAACCCATTGGCATTGGCGAACTGCAAGTCTGCAACTGACCGACCTTTCTATGATTGAAAAGCAGCCTCCTCCTATGTAGAAGTCAATGTTGGTAACCAGTCCAGGAATTGTGGAATTTCTGCGAACGGGTCTCCGGGGACCAGGACTCTCGCTCGCTCGAGGCGAATATTAGTTTGGACACGGGAGGGTCCCACTGATTGCGGCCCACCCTACCGAACCCGGATATCTGCAGGAGCGCCAAAGGGCCCAAAGGTGAGGCGAGACTCCGGGGCGTCGTTGGATGAGGAGGAATCAGCTTAGTACTGAGCACTGTCCTTTCTCTACATTACGGAGCACCCACCCTAGGTTACATTAGGTACATTATCTCTGTAGGTGTCTGCATAGGACTGATACGAGCGAGAAGCGAAGAAGAATCGATTTGCTGGTCGGCGCTCCGAAGAAAGCTCGATCCGTCATCAAGAGGCAGAGATGCTGGAGAACAGCTGCAGCTCCAATCTACCGAGTAGGGAGTGCTTCGTATTGGGCAGTGTTTGCACGTTAGTAATAATAATGATGGGTGGTTGAGAGAGTTTTGCCTGAAATCTGACTCCCTGAGCCTGAAACACGCAAGGGAGATGTTGGCTGACGATCAGCCTTTCATATTTGGGTCGATCTCCTAAATTTAATTACAATGGGCACGCCGCCCAGCACATGATGGCTGACTGTGATCGACCTGGCCTGCCTGCCTGATGATTGTTTTGGTGGCTGATGTGGATCAAGGATCGGCATCTTTGGGAATCATGTGTGCAACATGGTTTGCATCCTGGCGTTTTCCCACGAGCAGGATCAAACGGTTTTAGGGATTTCATGGTTCAATCTGTGCGTCCTTAGGTGGTTCTCCGTGTGAGGCACGCTGGGTCTCCCTGTACAAACATATAGTTCTGAGAGGTCTGATGATGACAAGTAGGCCATGTAGTCTTGAGTTTGAAGTGTATGTCGATATAGTTTTGCCATCAACGACTCGATGTCACATGTCCTTTGCGACATCGTGACACCGAGTTCTGCAGCTTGAAAGATCGATATTGTCGGAAGTCATCTCAATGACATGGTTCCTGGGTGGCTGGGCCCGCTTGCAGACAAGACTTCAAGTAAGAAAAGGCCAGGGCAGCTGGAGTTGCGCATTAACATTCCTTCGCATCTCCCTCTCCATCCCAACCGGGCCAGCAGGGCGCCAGGTCGGCAGGTCGGCAGGGCACCAGTGATGAAGGGATATTGCCAGTTCTATTACATTGGCGCCCGCGACTACTCCGTACTCCTTCGCCGCCCACCACCCTTCACAACTTGAACTCGAACTAACCGTCCTTTTTAAGTTTTCGAGACTATGGAGAAGTGCAACGGAGACTTCGTTTCACCCTCGCGAGGCCGGTCGGCTGTTGGTCGAAGGGAGGATCAAGGACTGAGAGCGCAAAAGCTTCAGGACGGTGGCTCTCGTATGACGTTGTGGTGACCCCTGTAAACTGGGACTGTTCGTCTAGCGACCCGCTTCTACGAGGTCCACATGTTGACTTGGCAATGCGGCATGCTAGCCTGGCTTAGCCATGCCCGTGCATGGCAGTGACCCTGTGAGATCTTTTGATGATGGATGATGATGATGATGATGATGATCACCCTTGAGGGGCACTTTCAGCAGGCGAGAGGAGGTCTTGCGGTGGGTCATTTGGGCAGAATGCTTGGGGGCGAGGCAATGGCATCAACAGCCGTGATCGTGGGTGACCATGGCCGTGCCCCGGGAGTCTGGCACCACCAATACTTCGCTGCAAAGCCGAGTGTGGGAATACGAAATATTGGTGGCACGTTGGAAGGATCGGGCAGGTCCAACAGCAGCAGCATGGCTGGGCTAGGGTTTCATGGTTGAGGACTGTGCGCAAATACCAATCTATGGCTTTACAATTGGCTATAGCCAAGTGGCGCCCGCCCTCGGTCTTCCGTGCCTCAGAAGGCTTTTCGGGAGCACGTGGAAGGGTGGGAAGGTCTCTCCGGGAGATTTGGTTAGAGAAGCTTGAAGCAACACGACTGAATATAATTTATAGGGTGCTGTGATGTAAGTACCATACGGCGTAGATAGATCTCGGGAGGACAAAAGATCTTACGCGTATGACCCGACTAGGATAAGCTGGCGTTTGACTAGGAAATATAGTACTCCCTCTAGTGCTCCGTACTCGATGGATACAAAGCAGGAGAGAGGATGTTTGTCATAGCCTGCACGTCTAACTGATAAAGTTGAAGGCGGGCAGGTGGATACCCCGTCGCAATATGTCAATGAAAAGCCCGTCAGGTTGGGCCTCGTCTAAAGAAGCGCCCGCTCAACAACTCATGGGTCATCAAGATGCCCAGTTGAAGAGGATAGAGGTGGCAGTATTTTCGAAGGCGGTTCCACCACGAGGGAGCCAGTGAGGTAGGCGTCATGGTCACGGTCATGGTCATGGTCATGGGTTGCCCGCCTTGTGAGGTGGGACTGGGAGAAGGCAGGGGGGAGGGGAGGGGAGGGATGGCGAAGGTCATGGATTCCACAGGTACGGAGGGCATACGAGGCGCTGCCCCAGCTTGGTAGGTAGGAAGCACCTCTTGCGGGCACCCAGCGGGCACTTGGTCGTAATCAGTGGTGGGAGCAACAAGGAACGGGTCATAATGAGCTGGCTCTCTCCCCTCTCGTAGTGCCTGCCGCCCTGTGAGAGTAAAAATAAAAATAATGGAGACCAGCACCAGCTGCCAGCATCAGCCTCTTTCCAGGGCATCATCTGACCTGCAAAACGTCGCAAAAGCACCATCACACACTTTCTCAGTCAGTCGGTCGTTTGGAGCTCCTTTTGCATTTGCACTCACATTCTACGCACTCTGACTCGTCGGCTGTCAGTCGTCCTGGCCACCCCCCCTCCTCTGCTGGAACCTGAATTCGTCTCGAGATTGCAGTTTTGTTGCTTGCTTACCCGCCGTCCGCTCAACCAGTCACTCAGCCTGAACAGCAACAGCCACCCAAGCTGTCTCGGAAAGAGCCTGACCAAGCTGCATGATGTGCATGCATTGACAGTTCAGTTGTGACGTGAAGGCTGGGATTTGATGTGCTCGTATCTCTACTGCAGGGCCCGCTGAATTTGCATCGTGTCTGGATGGATGGTCTTGCCATTGACACCCATTATCCATTCCAGACATGGCAATATTGATTGAAGGGCTGCGTCCCAGTACGGAGGACCGAGCACTCCCACGAGTAACAGTTCTGGGGGGTGGAGGGGCGATAGAGTCCCCATGTTAGGCACTAATATTATTATTAACCACCTCCCACTCGTCGCTGGTAGCTTGTTATTAGCTGGTAGTTAAGCGGTAATGGTGGCCCGCTCGGCT
>Ga0105239_10006190_pt1 | contig 13926 bp, 13 predicted proteins | sample KBSC44metaG_FD_92761 | JGI IMG/M metagenome (GOLD analysis project Ga0105239, IMG submission 92761) | Corn rhizosphere microbial communities from Kellogg Biological Station, Michigan, USA - KBS C4-4 metaG | ecosystem: Host-associated > Plants > Roots > Rhizosphere > Soil | place: Michigan, USA... | reverse complement strand
TTGGGTTTCCCACCTAATTTCCACGAATGGAAACTCCACGACCGGCGGCGTCAAGTACTACGTCATGGATAACGAACCCTCGCTGTGGCACTCAACTCACCGCGATGTCCATCCCGTCGGCCAGACGTACACCGAACTCTACAACGACTACGTCAGCTACGCCGGAATGATCCGGGCGCAAGACGCAAACGCCCTGATCGTCGGCCCCGAGGAGTGGGGTTGGAGTGGCTACTTCTACAGTGGCTATGACCAGCAGTACGGCGCCGCTCACGGCTGGGGTGGAACCCTCCCCGACCGCGGTTCCCACGGGAACATGGACCACATCCCCTGGCTCCTCCAAAACCTGAAGAGCTACCAAACCAGCACCGGTAAGCAACTCCTGAACGTTCTCAGCGTCCACTGGTATCCGCAGCAGGGCGAGTACAGCAACGACGATTCGGCCGCGACGCAGGCCATCCGAAACCGCTCGACCCGCTCCCTATGGGACCCGAGCTACACGGATACCTCTTGGATCAACTCTGTCGTACAACTCATCCCGCGCCTCAAATCTTGGGTCTCCACTTACTACCCGGGTCTGCAAACCGCGATCACGGAGTACAACTGGGGCGACGAGGCGAAGCTGAACGGCGCGACCGCCCAAGCCGACGTCTTCGGCATCTTCGGCGTGCAAGCCCTCGACATGGCGACCCGCTGGACGACGCCGGCGTCGAACACTCCGACTTACCTCGCGATGAAGATGTACCGGAACTACGACGGGAGCAAGTCGACCTTCGGCGATACGAGCGTCTCGTGCGCAGTGCCAAACCCCGATAACCTCTCCGCGTTCGCCTCCCAGCGAACCTCGGACGGCGCGTTGACCGTGATGGTGGTTAACAAGGTGACGTCGAGCGCTCCCGTCTCGATCAACCTTTCCGGGTTTACGCCAGGCACGACGGCCTCGGTCTATCAAATTTCATCGGCGACCCAGACGTCGATCAACCACCTCTCGAATGCGACGCTTAGCGGTACGACGCTTTCGGCCACAGTCCCGGCGCAGAGTATCACGCTCTACGTCATTCCCCAGTCGACTGCCCCGCAGTACGACTTTGAGTCTGGCACCCAAAGCTGGGCGACCAGTGGCGCGCCGATCTCCTCGGTAACGCAGTCGACAAATCAGCATTTCACGGGCACCCATTCGCTCGCCGTAAATATCTCCGGCGCCGCGGGTTCGGCAAATGCCTACATCGGCTCGCCGACGACGGCAGCGGGGAAGACGGTGACCTTCCATGTCTGGATTCCTTCGGGAAGCCAAATCACCGCCATCCAGCCCTACGTCCAACAAGGCGCCGGCGGTGGTTGGCTTTGGACAGGAACTTACAAGGCGATCTCGTCCCTGACGACCAACGCCTGGAACACCATCACCGTAACCGTGCCCTCAAACGCGGTGACGCCCCTTTACCAACTCGGAGTCCAATTCACCACCGGCGCCACATGGACCGGGACGTGCTACGTCGATTCGGTTAGTTGGTAGGGAGGATCACAAGCGGCGGCTAGTTATCCAGCCGCCTCAAACCAGGACATAACGTAAGTATTTTCTGGCGTCAGCTTGTCTACAGTTGAGTTCCGCCAACGAAGTATCATTCAAAGATACGAACGCCAAGCACATAACCAGGTCAATTCCAACCTGGTTATGTGCTTGGCACTTAGAATTTTTCAAGGAGAAAAAGTGATACATCCGCTACAGATAGTATCGGCTGTGCCGATCCGGACACTCGATGCAAAGGTAGTCCGGGAGGCAAAGCGATGCCTCGGGGCCAAGAACCTGCTTGGCGGTTCGTCGCTTTCTAAGGGTTTCGATTGTTCGGGATTGGTATTTTACGTGCTTAGTCATTGCGGGCTCAATCCCCCAAAGCCTCCCGTTTCAAATCAAGAACGTTTCGGAGAAGTCGTCGATTGGCGCCCGGGAAAAGCGTTTCGATTCGACAAATTCATTGATTTGCCGAATCGGCCGAAAGTCGCCCAGCTTCGTACTGGAGATCGCCTGATCTTCGAGAGTCACCCTGGTACTTCAACCATCGGTGATAGCTACACAGGCATCTTTTTAGGCCGTGAGCGGGTGGCGGGGCAAGTCTTCGGGGACGTCTTCATTTGGTCTTCGCATGATCCGGGAGTCCGAAAGGTGGTGCTGGGCAGACTCAGTGACCCACGCTATTGGAAGGATTACCGGTATGCGCTCCGCGACTCCAGGAAGAGGTGACCGTAGGACTCAGACATGTCCGCATCGCCACCGTGAGTCGCGGGGGGACGAACGTAGATGTTGAGTAATTCGATCGCAGCCACACCAGATTTGTAGATCTACGAGCGTGGCTTAGAGCTGGGTTGTACAAAAGAGAATCGAAATCGGTCGGGGCTACTCTAAAACGATGCATGGCTCAACCTTTTTGGCCGAGATCCGTGCATTCTGGTTTGGCTATTTTTATCGCATTAAGCACGATATCACAAGAGCTGAAGAATGTTACAATGTACACGAAATGGTGTTTCTACTTCATGCTGCAATGGCCGATCTTAGAGTTATGCGCCAGGTTGAAAGCGAAAAGGTTTACCAGATTGCGCAAAGTCTTACTTCAAATGCGGGGACCGCGTTACAAGATTATGAGAACGCGCGAGCGACATGGCTGCCCTACAATTCAACGAGTCCTCATCTGGTGCCGGGCATATCCAAATGGCAACATCCGAACGGACCCAAGCAGGATTCGCATGGGCACTATCTTAAGTTTGCACGGGAATTTAGCGACTGCGGAGTTTTCGTTGGGTACTGTTTTAGTGGATACGGGGCAAATGTTGGGCATAGCTTTCCGCCGAGACATACGCAAGAAATAGGCCCGTATCTTCAGCGAGTGTCACAACAAGATATCCATCTCTTCGACGATGTTACTACCAACTCGGCCAAGGCACGTATGTACTCTCCCAAGAGGGGCGACGTCTGGATATTCGTCAACCCAGACTCTGATTTGCCCGGGCACACCCTGCTTGTCATGGATGGAGCACAGTATGCGCAAGCGAGTTTAGGTTCTGAAGCGCCGAACGTCAAAGATTTGAAATTCATCCACCACAATGGCTCCACGTACTACCACACGAAGGGTCAGGCCCAACCGTATAAGAATTACCGCCCTGTTGATGTAACGCCCCCACTGAAATTCAGCCTAACGCGACCATCGCAAGGTTTTGCGGTTTTGTCGTTTATGGACAGCGAGAAGTCAATGATCGTAACCTCGGACGCACAAATTGAAGTTCCAGCATCGTCCGTATTAAGAACTGCGCAACGTCAGAATGCATATTATCTATTGTCTGCAGACAATACCCTCGTTAGAAAGGTCAGTAGTGACATGAAATCAGATCCCGTTTTGGATGTGTCCACTTTCCGAGACAAACTGGGAGAAATCGCTGGATTTGATGTATCACAGGATGGCTCAACATTTTATTTTTTGTCGCTGAAAGATTTCTTGGTGTACAAATGTCAGCCGAACCTGAATGGTCCCCTGCAACATCAGTTTTCACGAAAACAGTTCGCCCCGTTGTTTAGCAAGAAACAATTTGAGTTGCTAGGTGGCAGGAGATTTGACCCCAGCGATTGGCCGTCGAGTCCCAATATACTGTTGAGTCCGGGCGGTGACCGCATTGCGTTTACCGTGCCGTCCGACGAAGTTATCGCGGAAGGATCTCAGGAGCGCGGCGCTGTAACTTATGTATGTTCCGCATCCAATCCCGTATTTTTTAAGAATGTTGGGAGGGGATTCCCGGTCACTTGGCTCGACAAGGGAACCTTGACTGTACAAGATGATGTGAATGGGCAAACTCGCAACGTAGACGTTGAATCGTTCGGGGAGCGACTCTTGCAGAACATTACGGCGAAGTTGCATGAGCACCTTCTAAGGTTGAAAGGCGACCTCAAATCAAATGTACAGTGGAGGCTTGCCCCCGCGATCAATCTGTTGCCGAAATTGAATTAGAAGTGATCAGGTGCCGCAGTTCGTTTGGAGAATAGATGAATGGTTCGGGCGCTATCACCAATCCCGCGATAGACGTTCTTCCAGGCGCCGGTTCGGAACCTATCGTTCCGAACTGTCTAGCGGCTCAAGGGCGGGAAGTTTGCATTTCGACTCGTTACAAGTAGACAAAGAATAATCGCATTCGGAAGCTCCCTATGGTCCGCAGGTCCTTTGAAATTAGGGCACGAGCCACTTTGGCTGCAATGATAATGTTGGAGAGACGTGAGGGGCGGACTGGCCGCCGCCAACAGCGCTTGAACCATTCCGAAAAGAAAAAGCCCCCGCCGAATATCCGTCGACGGGGGCAGAAACTCGGCGTTTCAGGCCAAGGCTTGAGACCGTGTGCGAAGCCAATGCTTTTAAGGTCGGGCTTAGTTTGATGCGAGTTTGCTCTACCACTGAGCTACCGCTGCTCTCAACACTCCATGGAGCGCTCAGAGCAGCGGACCGGATTTGAACCGGCGGCCTCCCGCTTTTTCCCTTCCGTTCGATTGACGACGCGGTCAAATTGTGCTGAGCTTTTGAGCGATAGCCTGAGGCTCAGTGCAAAGAGCCCGCTTACCTAAACCCCTAAAAAGGGGCGGAGGACTCGAACCCCCACGGCGAACTTTGCGATGTAGATTCAGTTTTAGTTTGAGCTTGTGCTCACCCCCCGGCCAAGCCGAGGGGAATCGTTGAGGGCGTGGGGCGATTGACACCCGGTGCCCAAATTGTTATTTACCGAAGATGTACCCGAACAAGGCGCTGCCCGCCTTGGCTTGGTCGATCTCCAGGCCATTCGCCTCCTCACGGGCGAACTTCACGGCGCGAATCAGCTTGTCCGTCCGATCCAAGAGTTCGGCGACCCGCGTCGGCTCCATCGTCGCCGAGTACTTGATCGTCGTCCAGTAGCCGGCGAGGACGTCGTTCGTGACTTCCTTGACCTGTGGCGCGACGCCTTTCTCCGGCACGCCCGAGCCCTGCACAACCACGAATTCGGTCGTCTTCTTCGTCCGCGCGGTCCGAACCTCTGCCGACTTGAAGAACCCTTGCTGCTCGTCCCACTCCCACTTGTCCGCGGGATCCAACCGAGGCAAAGCCGCGATGGCCGCGCGCAGGTCGGTCAGGTTTTTCTCCAAGAAGAGCAGGTAAGGCACCGGGGCATCCTCCAGAAGCACGACGCCGTCCACGGTCACCGTCCCCTTCGCGCGGGTGTTGCCGATCTCCTTGGTCAGCGTCACGTCGAACAGGTCTACAAGGATCGCCTGGATCCGGTCGAGGCGCTCGTTGACATTCACCTGAATGTACTTGTGCTCCGGCGGGAGTTTTTCGCCTTCCTCGGTCAGTGGCTGGTACGTCCGGCTGATGCCTTGCATCGGGTCGGTCTTCGCAAGGCCCTGATGGATGCTCGTGAACTCCTTCTGAGTCCGCTCCTTCGCGCCCTTCTCCACGGCGATAATCTGATTTAGCTTAACTTTCATAGGTCCTCACAACGGTTGGTTTGTCCTCTGATCGTCCCCGCCAAGAGGTCGTGGGCATGGCGCGGCGTTCAGATGACGGACGAATATGTCTTCGGCGAGCGAAGCTTCACGGCGGGGTAGGGGCGCCGCGTCGTCGTTGAAAGACAATTTCTGTCGCTATCGACAAGCTACAACGGAAGCCCCTCTCTTCGAAGGGCGGCTCGCACGTTAACGAACCGTTGTCTCTGGCGACCTCTAACTGTACCAGACGGGAGCGAAATTGTCCCGAACGAGTATTATAAGGAGCGCCTCCTTGACTTGCTTCCTGGCTCGACGAAATGTTGGAAGGGCATGCGATCGACGACGGATCGCCCCAGGACCATTGAGTTGACATCGGAGCTCGAATCTAAGGAACATCACGTTTCCTTCACGCAGTTTTTCATCGCCGTAACTTTGCAGACGATCGCCGCGGTGGTCCTCTTCAGGTACGCGTCGCCCGCCATGTTCGCGGCGGAAGTTGCCCACCCCTGGCGGATCGTGCTGTGGACGCTGCTGGCCGGACTCCCGATCAGCCTCTTCGAATACCTGTATCACCGGTATCTCCTGCACTCCGCTATCCTGCCGTTCATGGCGTCCATGCACCGTGCGCATACCACGCACCACGGCTTGACCTACGTGAAGGCCCCCGTCAGCCCCGCCGACCCTGGGCGATTGGTTGAGGCGAGAAACGAATTCCCCATCGAAGAGCCGCACCAGGAGGAATCGATGATGTTCCCCTTGTACTCGCTGGCGATCTTTTACGGCGTGTTCTTCATCCTCCTCACGATCCCGTTCAAGCTGATGTTCCCGAACGCGCCGATCGTGATGGCCGTGATCTTCTCCGTCACGCTGAACTACAGCGCCTACGAAATCTGGCACGCGATCCTGCACCTCCCCTTCGACCGGTTCTGGAAGCCTCGCCTCGAGAGCGTCTGGACGAAGCGCCTCTTCCGGCGAGTGTATGGCTTCCACCTGATGCACCACTGGCGCCCAAGCTCCAACCTCGCGATCGTCGGTTTCTGGGGCATCGCGGTCTGGGATCACGCCTTCAAAACCCACCGCCGCCCCGAGCGACTTCCGCTCCACGGCGAGGAAGTCAACTTCAACGACGCGACCCTCGCCAAGCCCCTGTGGCCGATCTCGCAACTCGATAGCTGGCAATCCGCCCTGTACCGAGCCTCAAGATCTGTCGAGCGCTACCTCGCCAAAGTCTTCCTCCGTCGCGGCGCATGACCTGGCGGTTGGGTCGGGTACACCGTGAGCTAAGCCATGGCCAGTCCCCGCCCTAATCTGCTCTGTCTCTCGGGAAGCCTGCGCCCCGGATCCTACTGCTTGGCGACTTGCTTCGCGATCCGCGACATGGCCGAGCCATTGGGTTTTGATGTCGAAATCATCGATCCCCGCGACCTCAGCCTTCCGATGTACATCCCAGATGTCGAGATCGGCTACTTCGAGCCTCTTCACGAGGGAATCCATCGCCTCGTCGAGGCCTACCGACGCGCCGACGCCATGATCTGGGTCGCCCCCACGTATCACGGCACCATCAGCGGAGTCTTCAAAAACATGCTCGACTTCGCGGAGTACCTCTGTCGCGACGAGCGCCCTTACTTCCAAGGCCGTCCTGTGGGCCTAGTCGCAATCAACGACTCCACCCCCTTCGCCGCCATGCGAGACTGCGCCCGCGAACTTCGAGCCTGGCTCGCCCCGACTCAAATCGAGTTGGGCGAGAGCGATTTCGCCGACGGCGTTCTCGCCGATGAAGGACGGTCGCGGGGTCGAATTGCTCGCCTGATTGGCGAGCTTGCCGCATTCGTCCAAGCCCAATAGGCAGGGCCTACTGTCGCATCATCGCGGAATCTTCCGTTTCCTCAAGCGGGAGGTTCCTTGCGATGGCCACCAACAGCCGATCGTTTATGTTGGAATCGCCCTTGTGCATTAGCTTGACCCGGCCGGGAGTGGGCGCCCATTCGGCGACCCCCTTGGTGACGGTTTTGCCGGTCGAGGCGTCGACAATGCTTAATCCAGCCCGCGCCTCGACCCGGGTTCCCCTGACCAGATAGGATTTGCCGTCATAGATCAGCGTGCCTGTTAAGTAAGAAGACCTGCCGCCACGGTCCTTCAAAGACAGTTGCATGTGTCCACCGGAATAATTGCCCGCCATCGTAAGCTGTTCGATCGGCATGAGCGGATAGATTGGCGCGGCCAGGAACGGCTGATTATCTGAAGTCATGACCTTGACGTCCAGAGTCAGAAGCTTGCCGAACCCGTCTTTTCGTCCTTCTTGAAGTTGGATTCTGCCTTTGCGACGCTCGCTACTGGACGCATTCGGTGTAGGAAGACTAGGAATGGCCCGAGAAAACTCATACCATGGAATCGTCGATGCGCGATCGGAGCCGTAGTCCGCTTCGATTTCTAGCGTCGACCCGCGGGCGGACTCGTCCAAGAGTGTTTGGCTACGCGATGCGGTCCACTCACCCGAGTAGGTTCCATCTGGGACTTTGCCGATGTGTCCTGCGTAAAGATGGCGCTCCGTAATGACCATCTGTACGGAATGTGTGGAGTTGATAACGAGAGCAACGCCATCTTCAGTGCACCAAACCCCTTTCATTTCCGCCTTCATCGGCGGTAATTGCAGAACCAGGGCCAAGGCTAAAGCGACCATCGAACGATCATATCGCCAACCTCGGAGCGTGGTCAAGGAACAAGAAGGTCCTTTTGCCGTTTTATCTTGAAACCAAGTACGAAGTACTGTTTCCGCGCGCCCAATCCAATTAGGGTTCCATGAAACAAGTGAGTGTCTATGTCGACAACCCGATGCCGTCCGCAAAACCCGTCGGCCACTTTCCCGAGGGCACGCGGTGGTGCCACCTCATCGCCGACTCCGAAGAGGAACTGCACGCCTTCGTGACCAAGCTTGGGATGAAGCGAGAGTGGTTTCAGTGCGGACCCGGCCGCATCCCGCACTACGACCTCACGGAGTCGACTCGCACCCGCGCGATCGAACAAGGGGCGATTCCGCTTCCTCGCCGCGAGTTCATGCAAATCGGCAACCGAATCCGCTGGGCTTCTTGATGCGGTGGGTGGCCAGAAATCGGGGTAGGGTTGAGACATGACGATCCTGGCTCATTTGCTGCTTTCATCGACGATTGCGCACCTCTCGGCCGTTCAAGCGCCCGAAACCATCACGCTTTGGCCGAACGGAGCGCCGGGGTCGGAAGAGAGGCGGAACGAGCCCGAAGTCAGGCCGAACAACTACTCAATCACGAACATTCAAAACCCCTCGTTGACCGTGTTTCGACCGGCAGCCGGGACGGCAAATGGGACCGCTATCGTTATCGCCCCGGGGGGCGGGTTCACGGCGAACGTCTTCGGCCCGGAAGGGGAACAGCCGGCAGCCTATTTCAATAAGCTTGGCATTACGGCATTCGTTTTGAAATATCGCCTCTCGCGAGAAAAGGGCTCAAAGGTCACGGTGGAAGTGTCGGCGAAGGAAGACGGCTACCGAGCAATGCGGATGGTCCGATCCAAGGCGGCGGACTATGGCATCGATCCCGCCAAGATTGGATTCATCGGCTTTTCCGCCGGTGGCGAGGTGGTCTCGTCGGTAGTCTTCGGCGACGCTCCGGCGGTCAAGGCGCCAGATGCGGTCGATGCGGCGAATGCGCGGCCCGACTTTGCGATGTGGATTTACACCGGCCCCGTAGCCGTCCCCCACGAGACGACGATGAGTCTTCCGCCGGCCTTCCTGCTATGTGCGTTCGACGACGAGAGCCACCTCCGCCCCACGGTCGACATTCTGAGTTTGTATCGTCAGGCGAAGGTCTCGGCGGAGATGCACGTGACGAGCGGCGGCGGCCATGGCTTCAATCTCGGCAACCGCGAGAAGAAGCTCCTCTCCGTTCAAACCTGGCCGCAGCGCATGACCGACTGGCTGATCGACCAGGGCTTTGCGAAAAAATAAGGTTTGCGGGTAACCGACCCGAAGGTGTAGCCGGGACCGGAGCGAATGCGATGGTGCCGCACGCGGTAGAGTCAGGACAATGTTTCGGTTTCCGACGCCGGTTTTGGCGGCAGACCCGCAATATGGTCCCGAACGGTTAGTCGGTTTTCCGCGAAAATCATGCCGCCCACCCGGCACCATCGCGTCGACGCTCCGGTCCCGCCTACACCCTTCGGGGTTGGTTTGCGTGAATTGGGTCGCTCCTCCATACCTACTGCAGACCCAGCTCGGTGAGGGCGTCTTCCAAGGCTTTTTCGTTCCATTCTTGCGACACGTAAACCACCTTTCCTGACGCGGTGTCGATCAGGACGTTGGTGGGGCAAGAGTGGATTCCGTACGGAGCGAGGCTGGCGTAGTCCGGCATCATCGGGCCTCGGTAGTCCGTCTGCCCGGTCTTGGGATCAGTGTGGAAGCGAGGTCCGGTGAGGACGACGGGGAATGTCACGCCGGCCCCTTTGAGGTACTTGGCCGACAGTTCGGCCTCGTCTTGGTCGTCAATGCCGATGACAGTAAGCCCTTTCGGACGCATTTTCTCGTAAAACTTTTGCAGGTGCGGATGCTCGGCCCGGCAAGGCGGGCAATGGACGAACCAGAAGTTGAGCAGTACCGCCTTGCTCCCCTTGAGGGCGTCACGGAGCGCTAGCTTTCCGCCCGATGGGGTCGGGAGTGTGAAGTCGGTGGCGACCGCTCCCGGCTTAACAATCGGAAACTCGCCCGGCTGAAGCGGCATCGCGGAGCTTTGCTCCTTGACCCCCGCTGGAGCGGCGAACGTGAAGTGGTTTGCGCCCAAAGGAGGATTTGGGACGATCGCCGAAGCCCACGATTCGATGGAAAGTGTTCGCCCCGAGTTCTCCTCTTCGTGAATGATCCGGTGCACGAAGGAGTCCGAACCTACGAACAAGCGGTACGTAATCGGGTAACCGCCCTCGATCTTCGCTTCAATGACCCGGTAGCTCTTGCCTTCCCATGTCTGATCTGGAAGCATCCGGAGGATAGGTGGCCGAGGCGCCTCGACGGCCTGGGAAAAGGAGCCGGTCACCATCAAGTGGAGCAGGTCGTCGTGATACCAGTGGAAGTCCTGAGCCTTGGGATCGATCTCGCCCTTTGAGTAGGTTTTCCCATAGGTCGAATACAGAGACTTTCCATCCGACACAAAGTGAACGTGACCGTCCCCCTCGCCGGAATCGAGCACGAATCGGTTGGGCCGGGCGAACTCCACGTGCATTTGATCCTTCCCGTGGTAGGCGGGGTGGCCGGCCGCGGCGGACGGGTAGATGCGCTCGGCGGTAACGTCGCAGGAGAATCCCTTGAGACGGCTGGCTTTGGCCTCGACCTGCCTTAACAAAGCGGTGGCCTCGCGGTCGTTCGCGACGATGGCATGAAGCAAGAGGGCGAGGATCATTTCGACTCCTTCGATTTCGCCAGCAGTTCGTCGATCTTGCCCTTAAGGGCTTCGGGTTCGATTCCGTCGAACCGAACGATACCGTCCTGGTCGAGAACGGCCATGTGGGGGATTTCCATAATGTCGAAGTCCGGGTTGAAGCAATCCTTATCGGAGAAGGCGATGGACCAGGTCACGCCGAGCTGCTTCATCAGGTCCGGCATCAAACCCGTCTCCTTCTTCCGGTCGCCCTTGCAGTCGATTCGGCCGGCTTTCGGATCCATGGACCAGCCCTGCAGGCTGGTCACGCCCAAAAACACCACCGGTTTCCCGGCGTAAGATTGGGAAATCTCGTGGATCTTTGGAAACAGGCCGACGCACGGCTTGCACCAAGTCGCCCAGAAATCGAGCACGACGACCTTGCCCTTTAGATCGGTGAGGCTTCGAAGCGCCGGCTCACTTGCCCAAACGAACTTCATCGCCGGCGCGCGCTTGCCCACGAGCTGATCGCGCATTCCATTGCCTTCTAAGTGTGCGAGGTCGAGTTTGAAGAAGTCGAGGACGTCCAGATTCCCGAGCTTCGGCGTCTCGAAATCGTGCTTTTCGATGGTGCGGCGAATTAGATCGGCCGACTCCCGGCGCACCTTTTCGGCCAGCGCTGGGTCGCCCACTGACTTTGCCGCCCGCGCGACATAGGTCGTCTGATAGCCGTCCCAGCCACGAAGATGGTCGATCTTCGGTAAAAGGCCGGCGTACAGACGGACCGCCTCCGCCGACCGTTCGGGGAACTTCTTGAAGCTCTCGGCGAGGGCGTAGTAACCCATCATCGCCTGCGAAGACGAGAGAAACTCGGCCGTGCCGGGCAGCCCGAGGGCGCTCATTCGGGCTTCGGGCACGCCGTCCTTCGCCTTTATGAGGGCGGTGAAGGCGGCTTTACTGGCTTCCGCGGAGGGCGACAGCGTCTTCTCCGGCTCGGACGAACCGGAAAGGAGAGTGAGGGCGACGAAGGACGTCAGGAAAGGAATCATGGCTATGGGTTCGGGCGGGCATTGCCGGTGAGGGTCCGAAGCGCCTCCGGGTGTTGCCGCATGTAGGCGGTGCGCTCCTCCGGGGACATGCCGTGGAGTTGCTTGGCGAGGGAGTCGCGCGCCTTGGTCGCCGGAGCGGCCGCCGTCGGCTTCTCGCGGCCGCATCCGGCGGCGAGAAGCGTGACGAGCAGAAGTACCGAGACGGGGAGGGCGCCCCTCAAGGCTTACTCACGTTGTAGTAATAGTCTTCCTTGCAGAGGCCGTTTCCGTACGTCGCCGCGCACTTGTCGTAGGGGTGCTGGGGGTGGATCAAGTCGCCGATGTGATCCTTGACGGCTTCGGCGTAGTGGTCCGAAGGAGGATTGCCGAGAAACTCGGATAGCGGCGGGATGGAAACGTGGAATGACTTTGCATGCCCGTCGACCCAGGCGATGTTCGCCTGCTCGGTGTGGCGGGCTGCGAGGCGGGCCACCCCGTTCCGTGGTTCCGAAGGGCGATTGATGCTCGGGTCCTGGTACAGGTACGGAGCGCCATCGCCGGTCTCGACGCCGGCGTTATCGCCCATGAGGATCGTCTCGGCGGGCGCGTCGCACGCGGTCGCGCTGATCGACTGATTCGGAACGGGCTGATAGTCGGGCGGCGAGTAGGTCACGCCTTCGACGATCACTTGGCCATTCACGCCGTAGCCGTTTACGTAACCTTGAGCGGCTTGCATATCCGTATCCTTGGCGGTCGGGCAGTCGTTGATGGCCCGATTCTTCATGTAGGGGTAGAAGAGTCCGTACTCCGGGTGCAGGTACTGGGTGTCTCCCTGGCTGAAGTCGTACATAAAGCCGCCCCACCAAGCGTGATACTCGTAGATGCTGCCACTAAAGATGGAGAAGCCTTGGGTGGCGAACATATCGTCGTAGTCCGCCGAGTACATGACGCTTCCCAGGCCAACCTGCTTGACGCCGCTTAGACATGCGGTCTTCTTCGCCGCAGCCTTCGCCTGGGCAAAAACCGGGAAAAGGATCGCGGCGAGGATTGCAATAATGGCAATCACGACGAGAAGTTCAATAAGGGTGAAAGCACGCGATTTCATGGCAAATATAATTCCTTTCGACGCCAATGTAGATCAGCGCTGCAAACAAAACGTGAACAAATCGTAGCGCGCCCGCTATCTAGATCTTCCTCGGCCTTTGATGATTAGGTAAAGGCGGCGGAGCTTGATTCGGGAGTGAACCGCAGGTTGACCGCAACCTGGAATTGTTCCGTTTTTAGAGCGGCGTAAGGGTTTCATCCGGCGGTACATTTCCGGTTGTGCGGGTAAACGACGATTTGGTGGTTTTGGAGTTGCCGCTCGGCGATTGGATCATGAACTTGAGCGTGATCCTGGACGCGGAGAAGGGGGCGACGCTAGTGGATACCGGAGTGCCCGGGCAAGCGGAGTTGATTCTAGAGAAGCTTGCGGCCGAGGGTATTTCCCCGGGCGATGTCAAGCGGATCCTCATTACCCATCAGGATATCGACCACATCGGGTCGCTCAAGGCGCTGAAGGAGGCGACGGGGGCCACGGTGCTGGCGTTGGACGTGGAGATCCCCTACATTGAAGGGACCCTGCGTAGTATCAAGGCGCCGACACCCGAAAGGCTAGAGCAAAACCCCGGGCTCAAGGCCATGCTGGATGCGCTTGAAAGGTGCTCCGTCGACGTGGCTCTTACCGACGGCGAGGTCTTGGATTTAGCCGGCGGTGTGACGGTTATGGCGACACCGGGCCATACGCTGGGGCATATCAGCCTGTATCTCAACCGTTCGCGTACGCTGATTACGGGTGATGCGTTGACTTCGTCAGACGGCACCCTCGGTGGCCCGATGGAGATGGCGACGCCGGACATGGTGGCGGCGAAGGAATCGGTGCGAAAGCTTGCCGATCTGGATGTAGAGCAGATCGTTGCTTACCACGGCGGCATCGTGGATCAGGACGCTAGTGGGCAACTGCGTAAGGTGGCAGACGCGTAGTTAGCGTTCG
>Ga0105239_10006189_pt1 | contig 13926 bp, 18 predicted proteins | sample KBSC44metaG_FD_92761 | JGI IMG/M metagenome (GOLD analysis project Ga0105239, IMG submission 92761) | Corn rhizosphere microbial communities from Kellogg Biological Station, Michigan, USA - KBS C4-4 metaG | ecosystem: Host-associated > Plants > Roots > Rhizosphere > Soil | place: Michigan, USA... | reverse complement strand
CGCAGAGCGCCGTCGCGATGGTGTTCCCCGGGCCCGCACGGCGCAGCGCGGACCGCCACGCGGCGGAGGTGTGGGCTGCGGTGGCGAGTGGGTTGGGCGGCCGGATCTTCGAGGCTCTCCGGGAACGGCGATCGCTGGCGTACTCGGTGATGGCCTCATCGTGGCAGAAGGGTCGCGCGGGCGCCCTGGTGACGTACATCGCGACCTCGCCGGAAAGAGAGGCGGAGGCGCGGGCGGCCATGCTGGCCGAGTTGGCGCGATTCGGCAGCGAACCGGTGGCGCCCGACGAGCTGGCGCAGGCGATCAACTATCTGGCCGGTCAGGCGGAGGTTCGTCGGCAGCACGCCAGTGCGGTGGCGGGAGACTTGCTCGAGGCGTGGTTGGTCGGCTGCGGGCTGGAAGAGCTGGAGCATCCCGGGGCGGCCTACCGCAAGGTGACTGCGGCTGAGGTCCAGCACGTCGCCGCTGCCTGCTTCGGCAGTATGGCGCGGGCGGAGGGGATCGTGCGAGGGAGCGGGGCCGGTCGGTAAGGGAAGGCCCCTCTCCAGCAATGTATGTTTGGGCGATGAGCGCTTCCGACGCCGACCCAACCGCCGGAGTAAGCCGGCCGCGCACCGTTCGAGCGGCGCGCCGCTGGGCGGCCGCGGATGTCCTCACCGCCGTCCGGCTTCCCTTGGCAGTCTCGTTTTTGGTGGTGGACGACGTTTGGGCCAGAGTCGCGATCGTCGCGGTCGCGGCCGCGACTGACCTGCTGGACGGTCCGATCGCCCGACGATTCGGCTCTTCCGCCCTCGGCGCAGTACTCGATCCCATCGCCGACAAGCTGTTCATGGCCTGCGCCTTTGGCGTGGTCGCGTTCTCCCGCCGACTGGAGTGGTACGAGATCGCGGGCGTGCTGATCCGCGATATCGTCGCGACGGTGGCCTTCGCGGTGACGGCCATCTCGCGCCGACCGAGTGCCATTCCGGCTCGATTGGGGGGGAAAGCCGTCACCGTTGGGCAGTGCCTCACCCTTATGGCTTTCCTGCTCGATTGGCCGCTCCTGCGGCCGCTCGCGTGGGCCACCGCCGCGGTCGGCCTCTACGCAATCTGGGACTACAGCCGGGTCGCCGGCCGCGAGAAGCGGCCGGTCGGCGGCCAGTAAGATCCGCACGATGGACGGCAATGTCCGGCGGGTCGAGGTCACGTGGGAAGGTGGCATGCGGTTTCGCGGCGGCGAGCCAGGCGGGCCGGCCAGCGTGGTTGATGCGGACAATACCGCGGCACCTGGGCCGATGCTCACCCTTCTCTTGGCGGCCGCGTCGTGCTCGGGGGCCGATGTCGTGAGCATTCTGCAGAAGATGCGAGCCGCGCTGGTGTCGCTTCGGATCGAGGTCGAGGGCCGCCGGCAGCCTCAGGACCCAAGGCGATATCAATCGATCCGATTCACCTTCCACCTCCGCGGCGCCGGTCTCGATGAGGCCAAGGCACGCCGCGCCGTAGACCTGTCACTTCAGAAATACTGCTCGGTCGTCCACTCGCTCGCGCCTGACATCGCGGTCGAGTATGAGCTCGACCTGGCGTAGCCTGGCGCTGGCAGCCGCCGCCGCCATTCCCGTCTCGCTGTCGGCGCAACAAGTGCGAGAGGTCGGGATTCAAACCTTGCTGACGACCTCCGATCCCGCCCTTGTCACCGGCGGGCTCTACGCGGCCGTGCGGGTGGCCGCTCGGGCCCGCATTGCGGTCACGTTGGGGCCGGGTGTTTCGGACGGGCGTCTGGCGGGCCGGGGAGAGCTGCTCGCTCACTTTCTGCTCAGTCCGGGCGCGACGACTCGGCCGGGGGTATACCTCGGAGGCGGGATCGCAGGGGTGGTGGGGCCAGTGGACCAGGGCTACGTCGTTGCACTGGCGGGGCTCGAGGCGCCGCCGGGTCGCAGGTCGGGCTGGGCGGTGGAGGCAGGCGTAGGGGGCGGGTTCAGGTTTACCGCGGGGTGGCGCTGGCGCTGGCATGGAGCCCGGAAGTGACACCGCCCCAGGGCCGGAGGCCCAGGGGCGGTGATTGGCGGCGGCGTTAGTTGTCAGCCTGCCAACGAGCCGGCGTTCTCCCGCGATGCGGTTTCGGTCCGGCGTTGCACGGGCTGGCAGTACCGTTCACCCAGCGTGCGCAGCTTCCCGAGATCCTCGTCGCCCAAGTCTGAGTAACGGTCGGCGAGATACTGCATCGTGTCGTCGAACCATTCCTTCTGGTGCTCGGGAAGAGCGTCGATCACGCCGCAGCGCAGAATGTGACTGAACAGTTCGTCACGGGCCTGATCGAACGAGGTCGCGGTTGCCGCGAAACGTCTGGGCTTCTTCTTGGTCATCTACCTTCCTTGCAATCTTCCTTGCGGTTCACAGGGGGCCGGGGGCGCCATTCACCGCGCCCACGTGAATGATAATCAGGCGGCACTACACCGGGCAAAGGTTTCCGCATGCTCCGCGCCACGGCGGTCCGCGTTACATTTACCCGCTAGTAACCGTACAAACTTCACCCGGGTTCCTGGCGGGACCCGGAGGGATACATGGCTGAGCACGATGAGGTGTATGACAAGCACCGAGCGGACCGTCTGGCGGAGCTGTTGCGCGAGTTGGCGGCTCGGATTCAGGAGTTGGACCGGCGCGGCCAGCTGTTGAGCGGCGTGCCGGAGCTGCTTCGGCTGATGGGCGATGCACGGAGCGAGCTGTTTCACTATGAAGTCCGGAGCACGTACGACACGCCGGAGGTCGCGGAGAACCGCCGGATCGTCGAGGAAGCGCAGCGCAAGGGCTCCTTCACTCTCGAAGAACCGGAGGACGACGAACCATGGCGGTCGCCCCCAACCGCATGAAGGGCTTCTATGCTGCACTGATCGGCGTACTGGTAGTTGGGGTGGGTGCATTGGGCTGGATGCTGGCCCGTCCCCGGACGACGATCAGCATTCCGGCGAACGTGACAGTCCAGGCTGCGGATACCGCCGGCTTTCGGGGGTATGTCATGGGGTCCGACAGCGCGAAAGTCGAGATTACCGAGTACGCGGACTATCAATGTCCCTTTTGTCAGACCTTCGATCAGCTGCAGCTGCCCACCATCAAGCAGGATTTGATCGACTCCGGGCGGCTGCGCTGGCGGTATCGGGACTTCCCGCTCCAGCAGCATCCCTTCTCCCGGCTGGCCGCCCATTCGGCGGCCTGCGCGGATGAGCAATCGAAATACTGGGAACAGCACCGCCGGATCTACGAGGGGCAGCAGGACTGGGCCGAGTCCCGGGACGCCGCCCCGATTTTCCGCCAGTACGCTCAGGCAAACGGCCTCGATCTCGCACGTTACGACGCCTGCATGCAGTCCGCGAAGTACGCGGGCCGCATCCAGGCAAGCTATGACGAAGGGGTACGGGTGGGTGTGAGTGGGACGCCCACGCTGCTGGTGGGCGGCCGGCTCTACCAGGGCCGGCTCGACTCGGACGCCATCGCTCGACTCGTGGACTCGCTGGCGACCACCCACTGACGTGTCGGAGCCTCCCAAGCCCCTACCTCGGGGGCGGGTGCTGGCCGGGCTATCCCTCGCCGCGCTGGGCGTGGTCTACGGCGACATCGGCACCAGCCCTCTCTATGCTCTGAAGGAGTGCTTCGTTGGCGAGCACAGCATTCCGCCAACCGTCGAAAACGTGCTCGGCATCCTGTCGCTTATTGTCTGGTCGCTCAACTTCGTTGTCTCCCTCAAGTACATCTCGCTGGTGATGCGGGCGGACAACCGTGGGGAAGGCGGGATTCTCGCGCTGATGGCCCTGGTCCGGTCGAAGAGCGTGCCCGGCCGGGTCCCCGTTCAGCGCCTCCTGATCCCTCTGGGTCTCTTCGGCGCCGCGCTCCTGTACGGCGATGGCGTGATCACACCGGCGATCTCCGTGCTCGGGGCCATCGAGGGTCTCCGAGTTCTTGCCCCGGTTTTCGATCACGTGGTGGTGCCGACGACAGTCGTCATCCTGCTGGCGCTCTTCCTGTTTCAGCGGCGAGGAACGGCCGGCGTGGGGGCCGTCTTCGGGCCGATCACGTTAACCTGGTTCCTCTGCATCGCGGCGTTGGGGATTCGCGGCATCATGCTGGAGCCATCGGTCCTGCGGGCCATCAACCCCTGGTATGCCTTCCACTTCTTTGCCGTGGATGGGCTTCGGGGATTCCTGATCCTGGGCGCCGTCGTGCTGGTGCTCACCGGCGCCGAGGCGTTGTACGCCGACATGGGGCACTTCGGCAAGCGCCCGATCCGACTCGCCTGGTTCGGGTTGGTCCTCCCCGCGCTACTTCTCAACTATTTCGGTCAGGGCGCTCTCTTGCTGCACGACCCGGCGGCGGCCCGGAATCCCTTCTACAGCCTGGTCCCGACGCCGCTGCTGGTCCCGATGATCGTAATCGCGACCGCAGCAGCGATCGTGGCGTCTCAGGCGCTGATCTCGGGGGCGTTTTCGCTGACGCAGCAGGCCGTGCAGCTGGGATACTCGCCTCGGGTGACGATTCGACATACGTCCCACACAGAGATGGGCCAGATCTACGTCCCGGAGGTCAATAAGGCGCTGGCCGTCGCCTGTATCGGACTGGTGCTGGCATACCGATCGTCCACCAACCTGGCCGCCGCATACGGGATCGCGGTGACCGGGACGATGACGATCACCACGGTGCTGTACTACGAGGTCATGCGGGTCCGGTGGAACTGGCCCATCTGGAAGGCGGCAAGTATCGCAGGGCTCTTCCTGCTGGTGGATGTGTCCTTTCTAGGAGCGAATCTCGTCAAGGTCACTCACGGCGGCTGGTTCCCGATCGTGGTCGGGATTGGGATTTTCACGTTGATGACGACCTGGAAGGAAGGGCGCAGTTTGCTCGCAAACATCCTGCGAGAGAACTCGCTGCCGATGGACCTTTTCCTTCAGGACATCGGCCGCCGGAAGCCGCCGCGAGTTCCCGGCGTTGCTGTTTTTCTGACGTCGGCCGCGGGCGGCGCTCCTCCCGTACTGCTGCATCACCTCAAGCACAACCAGGTCCTGCACCAGCGGGTCATTCTGCTCAGCATCGTGACCAAGGACATCCCGGTCGTTCCGGAAAAGGAACGAATCCACTGTAGCGAGCTGAGCGAAGGATTCTGCCAGGTACTGGCGTACTACGGCTTCATGGAAACGCCGGACGTGCCCGCGATCACCCGGGCGTTGAGCAAGCCGCCACCCAATGGCCTGAGCATTACCATCAACCTCTTGCAGACGTCGTTCTATCTCGGCAGGGAAACGCTGATTGCGACGGGGCGCGCGAAGATGGCGCGCTGGCGGAAGAAACTCTTCATCCTGATGACGCGGAACGCCCAGTCGGCGACTGCGTTCTTCGGGCTGCCGCCGAACCGGGTGGTCGAGTTGGGAGCGCAGATACAGTTATGAGGGGGAGAAAGGGAGAAGCCACCCTTTCTCCCGCTGTTTTCACGTCTCCTTTTCCTCGTACATCTCTTTGAGCCTATTCACGACATTCGGGTCGGCCAGAGTTGTCGTGTCGCCGAGCGCACGGCCTTCGGCGATGTCCTTGAGCAGCCGACGCATGATCTTGCCACTGCGGGTCTTCGGTAGGTCCGCCGAGAAAAGGATGTCGTCCGGCCTGGCAATGGCGCCGATTTTTCGGGTGACGTGTGCCTTGAGAACGTCCTTGAGGTCTGCATTGGCCTGGTTGCCCTCTTTGAGCGTGACGAACGCTGCGATGGCCTGTCCCTTGAGGTCATGGTGCTTGCCCACTACGGCAGCCTCCGCCACCGCCGGATGGTCCACCAATGCACTCTCGACTTCCATAGTGCCGATACGGTGGCCACCGACATTCAGCACATCGTCCACCCGTCCAAGCAGCCACCAGTATCCGTACTCGTCCACCTTGGCGCCGTCACCTGCGAAGTAGCGGCCGGGAAAGCGCTGCCAATAAGTCTGCTGGTAGCGTTCGTCGTCGCCCCAGATGGTCCGGAGCATACCCGGCCAGGGCTCGGTGAGGGTGAGGAAGCCTCCGCCGCGTTCCAGCGCGGCGCCACTGGTATCCACCAGCTCTGCGGAAACGCCAGGGAGCGGGAGGGTCGCGGATCCGGGTTTCGTCGTCGTGATCCCGGGAAGCGGCGAGATCATGATCCCTCCGGTCTCTGTCTGCCACCAAGTGTCCACAATGGGGCAGCGGGACCGCCCGATGTGCTCGTGATACCAGATCCAGGCTTCCGGATTGATCGGCTCGCCCACGGTGCCGAGGAGTCGCAGGGTCGAAAGGTTGTGGCCGGCCGGAAAGGCGGGACCCCATTTCATGAACGCGCGGATCGCTGTCGGGGCCGTGTAGAACACGGTCACGCCGTATCGCGCAATGAGCTGCCAGAATCGATCTCGCTGGGGCCAGTCGGGTGCCCCCTCGTACATCACTACGGTGGCCCCGAGGGACAGGGGTCCGTACACCACGTAGGAATGGCCCGTCACCCAACCGATATCGGCCGTGCACCAGAAGACGTCCTCATCTTTGAGGTCGAAGACGTACTTCGTCGTGCTGGACACCTGGGTGAGATAGCCGCCCGTGGTGTGAACGATGCCCTTGGGCTTGCCTGTGGTGCCGGACGTATAGAGGATGAACAGCACATCTTCGGCATCCATCGCCTCCGGAGGACAGTCCGGCGACTCGCCGTCGAGCAGCTCGTGCCACCAGTGGTCACGCCCCTCGGCCATGTGGACGTGTGATGCCGATGTCTCCTCAGGCGCGGCAGAGCCCGGCTGGATCGCCGGATACTCAAAGGTGCTGTACCGCCGGGTTTCGCCAGGGCCGTCGGGCTTGATGAACGCCTGATCACTCTGGGTTCCGAGCTGCCGCTGCACCACGACGGCGTGGCGCACCGACGGACATTCCTTGACCGCCTCATCGGCGAACCGTTTGAGCGGCACCACCTGACCCCGACGGTAGCCGCAGTCGGCTGTGATAACACAGACGGCCTGGGCATCATTGATCCGGTCACGCAGGGATTCGGCCGAGAAGCCGCCGAATACAACCGAATGGGCCGCGCCAATCCGGGCGCAGGCGAGCATGGCGATCGCCGCTTCCGGGATCATCGGCAGGTAGATCGCGACCCGGTCACCCCGCCGCACTCCAAGGCGGCGTAGTGCATTGGCGCAGCGATTCACGTCCTGGGCAAGATCCCAGTAGGTGAGCACGCGCCGGTCGCCCGGCTCACCTTCCCAGATGATCGCGGCCTTGTTGCGGCGGGGCCCCTCGAGGTGGCGATCCAGGCAGTTTGCCGCCACATTCAGCTTCCCGCCGACAAACCACTTTGCGTGTGGCGGCGACCACTCAAGGACTTCGCTCCACGGCGTCATCCAATCGAGGTTCGACGCCTCCTCGGCCCAAAAGCCCAAGCGGTCTCGCCTGGCTCGCTCATATAGATCGGCTCTGGCATTTGCTTGCGCCGCAAACTCGGGCGGCGGGGGGAAACGCCGTTGTTCGCTGAGCAGCGTGTCGAGCTGGTCGGTCATGGCCTGGTTGGTCATGGCAAAGGGTCTAAGATGGAGCCTCAAGGTAGAACCGACCGGCCCCGCGAGCCAGAGTCGGGTTGCAGTTCTCCCGGGTCCGTCGCGGAGTGCGGTGGGCCGAGTCTGACACCTCTTGCAGTGCGGCTTCCCATGCCATTCCAAACCAATGGCTTATGGAGATTGGCACCGCTCTCGCCCTTCGGGTGGGCGGGCCGCATGGTGCGGTCCGCGTACAAAAAAATCCGCCCGATAAGAGCACACCCGGAGCGATCCGGGGCCGCAAAACTAGAGGTCTCATCCGCAGGGGAAGGTTGGGTGAGATAGCTCGGTGCCGAAGGTGGACACAGGCCAGCCGCCGGTTTGCGCGCCAGCCTTGTCGGGTGTGGGAGGCTCTATGATGGCCACACACGACAAAGCTCGCGACCTCGTTGCCCCCCAACGTCTGGGGCTCGACACTCGAGTCGAATTCCGACAAACCGCCGTGCAGGCCCTCGAGGCGCTGCCCGAAGGCACCGGCTGCCTGGTCATCGATCTGTCGAATACCCGTCAGGTCGACTCGGCAGGCTTGGGCGTGCTCATGCTGATTCAGCGGCGAGCGGCGGAGCGGCGTCAGGCGGTGGTGTTACGTCATCCCAACGACGAGATCCGCTTTCTCCTCGCCATCACCAAACTGGCTGGTCTGTTTACCATCGAGCCGGTGTCGGGGTGACCAGCCCGGCGTGGGCGGCTATGGACGGTGCCCGGAACCCTCGTTACTGTTGAGGGCCCCAACCCCTGTAATTGCCTGCCCCCCGCGTGGATGCGGGGGGGCGTTCGAAGGCCTGCCAATGAGCTCTGAAAGAAGGCGCCGGCGCGTCTTGATCGTGGAGGACGAGCCTGCGCTGCGGTTGAGTTATGAGCGCCACTTCAACCCGCGTTACGACCTGGTGTTCGCGAGTACCGGGGCCGAGGCCCTGGCGAAGGTCGAAGCAGAACCTCCGGATGTCGCCGTCCTGGATATGCGGCTCCCCGACACCGATGGGGTCGATCTCCTGCGACGAATCCGAATCCGGCACCCGACGCTTCCTGTCATCATTACCACGGCGTACATGAGCATCGAACCGCAGCTCAAGGTGCTCGACCTTCCCCACTCAGGTTACATCCTCAAGCCCTTCCGTCTCGACGAGCTCGGCGCCCGTATCGATGCCGTCCTCTGACGGCGGCATTCTCGCCGCCGTCAGTCTCGAGCGCTCGTTTGGCCATGTTCGGGTGCTCCGAGGCATCGATCTGGAAGTGCGGCGCGGCGACGTGCTGGTCGTCGTCGGTCCGAATGGCGCTGGTAAGACCACGTTGCTGCGCGTGCTGGCGGGCCTGGCTCGCCCCAGCGCGGGCGAGGTCCGAGTCCTCGGGCGAAAGCTGGAGCGGACCGCACCGGAGACCCGCCGCCCGATCGGATTCGTCTCCCACCAGTCGCTGCTCTATGACGATCTCACCCTCGCGGAGAACGTCGCTCTTGCCGCTCGCCTCTACGGCATGGCGAGGCCTCGCGCAGCGGCCATGCACGCGCTGCAATCGGTCGAGCTGGCGGAGCGGGCACATCAGCGTCCTCGCGAGCTGAGCCGGGGTCTCCTGCAGCGCGCGGCCGTCGCGCGCGCGTTGGTTCACGACCCGCTCCTGTTGTTGCTCGACGAGCCGTTCACCGGGCTCGATGTGCCGGCGGCGGAGCGGCTGCGAGAGCTCTTGCTCGAGCGACAGCGGCGGGGCCTGGGGCTCCTGCTTGTGACCCACCATCTCGAGGAGGCGTGGGATCTCGCAACCCGAGTGGCGGTACTGAGCGGTGGTCGCTGGCTGCTCGAGGAGGGGAGGGTGGGACCGCTGGTGGAGTTTCTACCGCGCTATCGCGCCCTGGTCAATGCCTGAGTGGATACGGCTCGCGCTGGTCATTGCCGCCAAGGATGTGCGGGCGGAGCTCCGAAGCAAGACCGCGCTGCTGTCGGCGACCGTATTTGCGAGCCTGGTGCTGGTCATCTTCAACTTTGCCCGCGATCCGACGGCTCTGAGCGCGACCGACCTCGCACCCAGCGCGCTCTGGGTCACCTTCGCTTTCGCCGCGATGGTAGCGATGAACCGGTCGTTCACGGTCGAGCGCGAGCACGGCGCGCTCGACGGCCTGCTCCTGGCGCCCGTGCCGAGCAGCGCACTGTTCGCCGGCAAGCTCCTCGCCAACCTCGCGTTCGTCGCAGCCGTCGAGGCCGTGGCACTGCCGCTGTTCGTCCTGTTCTTCAACGTGGACCTCTCGCGCGCGCTGCCGGGCATCATTGGAACGGCAGCGCTGGCCACGATCGGCTTCGTCGCCGTCGGCACCATCTTCGGAGCGATGGCGGTCCGCACCCGCTTCGCGGAGCTGATGCTGCCCGTGCTTCTGCTTCCCTTCATGGTACCGCCGCTGATCGGCGCGGTTCAGGTCACGTCGCGCCTGCTTGCGGCTCGTCCGTTGAGCGAGATGATGGGGTGGCTTAGGTTACTCGCCGTCTACGACGTCGTGTTCGTGACTCTCGCCGCTCTTGCCTTCGCGTTCGTGGTGGAAGAATGACCATCCTTGCGGGCACCGCTCCCATCGTCACGCTCGATCGGGCCCGTGTGGTCGTCCGTCGAGGGGTCATCATCAGCGGTGTCGCCCTGCTGGGAATCGCGGTCGTCGTCGTCCTCGCGCTCGGATTTACTCCGGTGGAGGCACGACAGGGGCTGGCTCAGAAAATCTTTTACCTGCACGTTCCCTCCGCCTGGTGCACGCTTCTGGCTTTTTCCCTGGTTGGAATCGCAGGTGGGCTGTACCTCTGGCTCGAGGACCCTCGGCTCGACCGCTTCGCCGCCGCTTCTGCGGAAGTCGGAGTTGCCTTCGCGACGGTGATGCTGACCACTGGCCCGATCTGGGCCAAGCCGATCTGGGGCACCTGGTGGACCTGGGATGCTCGGCTCACGCTCACGCTGTTCCTCTTCTTTCTGTTTGTCGGCTACTTAGCCCTCCGCGCCGCCGTGCACGACCGGCACGAACGCGCCCGCTTCAGCGCGGTGGTGGGAATCATGGGCCTGCTGCTGGTTCCGTTCGTTCACCTGAGCGTCTACCTGTTCCGCACCCTCCATCCGCAGCCGATCGTGCTCAAGCCGAGCGAGCCGTCGCTCCCCTGGGAGATGCTTCGCACGCTGCTGATCTCGACTGCCATGTTCACCCTGCTGTACATCGGCTACGTAACGATCCGCTACGGCATTGCGCTCGCAGCGGACGCGCGGGAGGAGAGCGATGTCGGCTGAGCCGCCGGCCAATGGCGGGTACATGGTGGCGGCATACGTCGTGGCCGGGGCGATATTGTTGGGGTATTTCCTGTCTTTGGCCCGAAGGGCGAAGCAGGTCCTGCGTAAACAGTGAACAGTGAACAGGGGCCTCCGCGCGTTACCAGGCCCCCGTTCGCCGTTCACCGTTCACGTAGTTCGACGAAAAACTAGGCTTGCGTTGATCCCGCCAAACCCAAACGAATTGCTGAGCACGAACTCAGGGCGCGCGTCGCGGCCCTCGCCCGGGATGTAATCCAGGTCGCAGGCGGGATCGGGAGTCTCGAGATTGACGGTGGGCGGCAGCCAGCCGTTCCGTAGCGACAGGGCGCAGATGGCGGCCTCGATGGCGCCGCTCGCGCCCAGCGCATGGCCGTAGTATCCCTTGGTTCCGCTCAGCGCCAGCCGATACGCATGGTCGCCGAACACCTGCTTGATGGAAGCGGTTTCGGTGGGATCGTTGAGCGGCGTGGACGAGCCGTGCGCGTTGATGTAGCCGATGTCGCTGGGCGCCAGATGGGCATCGCGCAACGCGAGCCGCATGGCCCTGGCGGCCTGACGTCCGTCGGGACGCGGCGCTGTCATGTGATACGCATCGTTGGTAAGCCCGTACCCGCACACCTCGGCGTAGATCTGCGCTCCCCGCGCAAGGGCACGCTCACGCTCCTCCAGCACGAGAACCGCCGCCCCTTCGCCCATGACGAAGCCGTCGCGCCCGCTGTCGAAGGGGCGACTGGCTCGTTCGGGATCGTCGTTTCGGGTGGACATTGCCCGTATGATGGCGAAGGCGCCGAAGCAGAGCGGCGCCAGCGGTGCCTCGATCCCCCCGGCCACCATGGTGTCGGCATCGCCCCGAACGATCGAGCGGAACGCTTCGCCGACCGCAATCGTGCCCGAGGCGCAGCTCATCCCGTTGGTCGAGTTCGGCCCGCTGAGGCCGAACTCGATCGCGACATTGCAGCTGGCGGCGCCCGCAAAGACCATGAGCGCCAGGCTAGGGTCCACCGCTCTGGGGCCGCCGCGCAGGAACTCGGGGTACTGTTGCTCGGCGAACGCGACACCGCCCAACGCCGTCCCCATCATTGCGCCGATCGTGTCGCGGTCTTCGCGTGCCAGATCGATCCCCGCGTCGACCAACGCGAGCCGGGTTGCGGCAACGCTGAAACGCCCGAACCGATCCAGCCGGCGAGCCCGCCGCTCCTCCATGTGGTCCGTCGCCACGAAATCGTTCACCTGGGCGGCGATCCGGCTCTTGAAGGGCGTCGGGTCGAACCGCGTCACGCACTGGACCGCCGACCGGGCCTCTCGCAGTCCATCCCAGACCTGGTCGGTGCCGGTCCCGATCGGTGTGATCGCCCCAATCCCCGTGATAACAACCCTGCGCAAGTCAGGCATAGCCGTTCTCCACTGCGTGACGGATGCCTGCCAACGTGCGGGAGGCAATTCCGTGAATGAACACCGGTCCGATCACCCATTCCGCCGCGGTCCGGCCGATCAAGGGCCAGCGCGGTCCCGACCACTCGTGCACGATCGATACGTCGGTGCCCCCGCTCGCCTGCGCGAGGCGCCACTCGACATCCATACCCGTTGTGATCCCGCGCACATGCCGGTAGCGGATGGTCGAGTGCCCGGGATCGACCGACATTTCGGATACCCACCAAGTAGGGTAGTTCACCGGGCCGAAGGGCCGCCAAGCAGCCATCTCGACCAATGCGTTGTCATCCCTGCGCTCCAGCACCCGCACCCAGCGATAGTGCCGCAGAAGCTCGGGCCACCGCTCTACCGAGGCGGCTGCGTTGAAGACGTGCTCCACCGGCGCACGCATGAATAGACGATCAACCGTACGCATCACGGCACGCCGGGCGTCCAGGTTGCTACCAGGCGCCAGCCTGGTCGCCGTGACACTCGCGCGCAGACCCCTGCGCGCTCCAACAGGGACATCAGCTCCGCTGGCGTGAATCCCCGGCGAATCGAGGTCATGCCGTCCGCTTTGGTGACGGGGTCGAACCGAAGCAGACGAGCACCCCAGCGGAACGCGATGATCGCGAGCGGTGCGCGACGGAGGTCGGTGACCACCACCGCGCGCCTTGCGATGCGGTCGCACGCGCGGAAGAGCTGCACCACGGATTCTGGCTCGAAATGGTGCGCCAGCATGCTGACCGCCACGAGATCCACACTCTTTTCGGCGATTGGGGGAGCACCGGCGCACGCCACGATCATGGGCAGACCCTCGGCCTGGGCCAGGCGCGCCGCTGCCGGATGGCGATCGAGCCCCATCGGCACGAGCTTCACCCCCCGGCGTCTGGCCCATCGGGCCGCCGCTCGTGGCAAGTCCCCCAGGCCACTTCCCAGATCGAGCAGCGTGACTCTGGTGTCGGGGCCGAGTCCTCGAAGCGCGCGAGCGAGGCCGAAGCGGAGGGCGGCGGCGCCACCGAACCACCGATTGGACCGCGCGATGTTGCGCAGCGAAGCTGCCACCAATCCGGAGTCGGTCAGTGGGTCGTCGAGAAGCTCGGCACCAAGCCGTCGAACGAGCAGGGAAGGCATTGCTATCCGAGCGCGCCGTAGCCGCCGCGATAGTACAGCAGCGGACGTCCGTTCCCGGCCGAGCCAGCGACCACGCGTCCCACGACGATAGTGTGGTCGCCGGCCTCGACCGTATCGTGCCTCGCGCACTCGATGTGCGCGAGGGCACCGTCGAGCAGCACACCCCCATACTGCCCTGCGTGATAGCCGACGCTGTCGAACCGATCGTCGTAAGGATCAGCGAATCGCCGGGACATCTCCTCCTGATGGCTCGACAGGATATTGATGACAAAGCGCTCTGAGCTGACCAGGAGACCATGAATAGCGGCGGTATGGTCAATCGCCACTGAGAGCAGCGGCGGCCGGAGGGAAACGGAAGCCAGGCTGTTTGCGGTCATGCCGTGCGGCCGCCCGTCGGGCGCCGTCAGTGTGATCACGACGACACCGGTCGCGAACCGGCCCATGAGCTGCCTGAATTGGGCGTCGTCCACGTCGGGCACGGTCAGAGCACCATTCGCGCGAGAAACATGGGATTGAGGACTCGGCGCGCGGGCACGCAGTCACCGGTGACGCCGATGAACGTGTG
>Ga0105239_10006188_pt1 | contig 13927 bp, 14 predicted proteins | sample KBSC44metaG_FD_92761 | JGI IMG/M metagenome (GOLD analysis project Ga0105239, IMG submission 92761) | Corn rhizosphere microbial communities from Kellogg Biological Station, Michigan, USA - KBS C4-4 metaG | ecosystem: Host-associated > Plants > Roots > Rhizosphere > Soil | place: Michigan, USA... | reverse complement strand
TTCCGCGGCATGGGTGCGCGATAGCGCCTCCGACACGGTGCCCGTGTTTTCCAATTGCTGCGCCAGGCGCTGACGCAGCAGATCTTCGCTCTGCTTGCGCACATTGATGGCATCGGCGGCCGCGGCACGGTCGGCCGTCAACTGCACCAGATTGGCGTAGGCCGCAGCGATGGCCGAGGTCAGGGTGAGGCGCGAGGCTTCCAGATCGATGTGCGCGGCCTCGGCTTCCGAGGTGGCCGCGGCGAAAGCGGCGCGGTTCTTGCCGAAAAGATCGAGATCGTAATTCAGATTGCCGGTGATCTGGCCGCCATCGTGCCAGCCATGCGGCAGGAAAGACTGGAATTGCTGCGGAAAGCCTTGATTGAGGCTGGCGCGGGTTTCCGAGACGGTGCCCTTGCCCGTGAGTGTGGGCCACAAATTCGCGCCGGATTGCTGGGCCGCCGCGTCCGCCTGGCGCAGACGCGCCTCCGCCATTTTGAGATCCGGCGCATTGGCGATGCCTTCCGCGATCAACGCGTTGAGCTGGTTATCGCCATAGATCGTCCACCAATCCGCCACGGGCCAGTCGGCTGCGGACGCGGATAAGGTTTTTTCCGTGGCGTAGGCGGACGGCGGTTTCTCCGTCGGCATCAGGCCTAGGTCTGGGACACAGGCTGACACCGCCAACGCTGCCGCGCACGCGAACAAAGCCCAAGGGGATCGCGAGGACATGGATAACTGTACCGTACGGTCATTATTTCGTTGACTTGACTACACCCCTGTGGGATATCTCGTCAATCGAAAACTGTACGGTACGGTCATAAATGAGCTTTGCCGCCGCCCGACTACCTCGAACCGATCGCGACGAACGGCGCGAAACCATCCTCAAGATCGCCCATGCCGCCTTCCTGGAAGACGGCTATGCCGCCACCTCCATGTCCTCGATCGCGGCCAAGGTCGGGGGCTCGAAAGCCACGCTCTACAATTACTTCTCCTCCAAAGAGGATCTCTTCGCGGCGGTGATCGCGGAGCGCTGCCGCGACTTTCACGAGATGCTGTATGAGGCCGATCTGGAATCGCATGATTTCAAGAAAGCCCTGACCACCCTGGGTGAGCGGGCGGTACGCTGGATGCTTCGCGACGACAGCATCGCTACTTATCGCTTGATCACGGCAGAAACTGGCCGCTTTCCCGAATTGGGGCGCGTCTTCTATCTGGCCGGTCCGCAAAAGGGCAAAGAAATGCTGGCCGAGTTTTTCGGCCGCGCCGCCGAGAATGGCCATCTGAAGCCCGGCTATATGATGGGGATGGCCGTCCATTTCATGTCGCTGTGCAAGGGAGAGCTGCAGCACCGCAAGCTCTGGAATATCGACGAGCCCAGCGACAAGGATATCGAGACCACCGTAGCCAATGCGGTCAATATGTTCCTGGCGGCGTACGGGGCTGAGAAGACCACGCCTTAAGTCCTTACTGAAAAACCATCATCGCCGCGATAACTTTGCCCTGCATCTGGCGCACCAAAGTGAGGCGGCCCGCAAGCGTGGCAGTCTCCCCGCATGCCATGCGCGCGGGAAAAGTGCTGGCCTGCCCCTCTGCCTCAGCGCTGCCGGATGCGATGGCGCGCTGAAATCCTCTCCAATGCGCTTCGCGATATTCAGTAGGGACGATCAAATCCAGCGATTGACCAAGGGCTGTGGCTGCGGTGTGGCCGAAAAGCTTTTCCGCACCTGTGCTCCAGAATCGAATTATGCCCGCCGTATCGGCAATCACAATAGCATCGTCGTCCACAGACCTCTCCCGCATGGCATCGATTTGCTTCAGCAATTCGACACAAGCGGAAAGCGGTTACAGATGGATCGCGCAGTCAGGCCTGATAGCGGGTTACGCCGCCCACCACAGTCTGAACGATCTTCACGTCCTTGATCTTCTCCGGATCGATCTTGTGCAGGTCGTCCGCCAGGACGACATAGTCCGCCAGCTTGCCCGCCGCGATCGAGCCTTTGATATTCTCCTCGCGCGTATTGTAAGCGCCATTATAACTCGCGGCGCGAATCGCTTGATCCACCGTGAGCTTCTGCATCGCCCCCCAAATTTCGCCATTGAAGCCTTTGCGCGTGATCATGCCTTGCATGGACATCAAGGGCGCGAAGGGTCCCGGTGTGCCGAAATCCGAACCCGTCGAAGCATGCACTCCCGCATCCTCGAAACTCTTATAGGCCATGGCGTATTTCATATAATCCTCGCCATAGAAGTGGAATTTGTCGGAATTGTAATAGGCGTAGGAGCTGAACAATGACGGCACGCCGTCCATCGCCTTGATCCGGCGAATGAGATCCGGATTCACAAATGTACAATGCGTGATCTTGGGCCGGCTGTTGGGTACGGGGAAAACCTTCAGCGCGCCTTCATAAGCTGTCAGCACCTGATCGATCGCCACATCGCCATTGGCATGGCAGTTGAGCCGGATACCGGCGCGATGCAGACGTTCCGCCCATGCATTGGTGTCTTTCTGATGCTCAGTGACATTGCCCTTATAGGGCGGCGTGATGCCAAGATAGGGCCGGCTGATGGCGGCGGTGCGCTCGGAGAAGGAGCCGTCCACCACATGCTCGGAGGTGGCGCCGAGTTTCAACCACTCATCGCCGAAATCGGTGCGGATGCCATTCTTGATCATGGCTTCGACCAGATCGCGCTCGGGTTCGTAGCTGACGCGGTGGAGCAGATTGCCCTTCCCACGTGCGATCTGCATGGCCCACAGCACGTCTTCGTCATGGCAGACGCTGGTTAAGCCATACTCGACGAATTTCTTGGACATGAATTCCACGCCGCTGACCTTGCGGCGTTCGGTTTCGGCGGGACTGTAGGTGACCTGCTTGCCGACGCCGTTGAAAATGTCGCGGGCATTATCCGTGACGCGGCCGTTCAGTTCGCCGCTGGCGTCCTTGTCGAAGGTGCCACCGAAGCGCGCGGGCGTGTTCTTGGTCAGGCCCGCCATCGCCATGGCCTTGCTATTGTAGAAAGAGGTGTGGCCGCCACGGTGGATCACCACCACGGGATGTTCGGTCGAAACCTTGTCCAGGTCCTTGTTGTTGAGGGGGCGGCCTTCCTTCACCTTGGTATCATCGTAATAATAGCCGGTGACCCAGGTGCCCGGCTGCGTTTTGGCGGCGCGCGCCTTCAGCTTATCGATGATGCTCTGGATGGTGACGAACTCCACCACATAAGGATTGCCCACCAGCACTTCGTAAAGCAGCAGATCGCCGCCGCCATGATTGTGGGTGTCATTGAAGCCGGGCGTGACCATCATACCCTTGGCGTCATCGGTGCGCGTCTTGGGCCCGGCCAAGGATTTCATGTCCGCGGTTGCACCCACCGCCTGGAAGCGGCCGGCTTTGACCGCAAAGGCCTCCGCCGACGGCATGGCGGAATCCATGGTCGTCACTTTGGCATTGATGACGATCAGATCGGGCCTGGCGTCATCCGATGCCGCCCGCGCCGCCCAGGACGACCCTAGCAACGCGGCGCCGCCAAAGCCAACCGATTCCAGAAAGCGCCTGCGGCTTTGCTTCATGTTCATCACTGCCCCCGATTGGTCCGATGATGCCGCATGTCAGCGGCGGAAGACTCACAGATTTCGCCGCCGTCCCAGGAAGGGCGAACGCGATAGCGATTGCGGCCAGCTTACAAATATTATGAGCTAGCGACAATCGCGCGCCGCATCAGCACCCGTGCCCAAAATGTGAGCGCGTTGGAGGAATAACGACATGAAATTCGGCACGCCGCTCTCGCCCGCCGCCGTCAAGGTGATGCTCTTGGGCTCCGGCGAATTGGGAAAGGAAGTGGTTATCGAATTGCAGCGCCTGGGGGTGGAGACCATCGCGGTGGACCGCTATGCAGGCGCCCCCGCCGCCCAGGTGGCGCACCGCGCCCATGTGATCGACATGACCGACGCCAAAGCACTGCGCGCCGTGGTGGAAAAAGAGCGGCCGCATCTGGTGGTGCCGGAGATCGAGGCCCTCGCCACCGACGAACTGGTGCGGATCGAAGCCGACGGCCTTGCCACCGTGATCCCCACGGCGCGCGCCGCGCATATCACCATGAACCGGGAGCGCATCCGCGTGCTGGCAGCGGAGGAGCTGAAGCTCCCGACATCGGCTTATGCCTTTGCGTCCTCGCTCAAGGAGTTGGAAGCCGCCGCCGCGCGGATCGGCTTTCCCTGTTTCGTGAAGCCGGTGATGTCGTCGTCCGGCAAGGGCCAGTCGCGCCTGATGTCGGCCGCCGACCTGGCGCCGGCGTGGGAGAAGGCGTTGTCGGCCGGGCGGGTGCGCGAGGCGCGCGTCATCCTGGAAGGCGAGATCAAGTTCGATTTCGAGATCACTCAGCTTACCGTGCGCGCCAAGGACGGCACTTTCTTCTGCGAGCCCATCGGCCATGTGCAGAAAGACGGCGATTACGTGGAGTCCTGGCAGCCCCAACCGATGAGCGATAAGGCCCAAACCAAGGCGCGCGAGATGGCCGCCGCCGTGACCGGCGCATTGGGTGGGCTTGGCATTTTCGGTGTGGAGCTTTTCGTGAAAGGTGACGAAGTCTGGTTCTCGGAAGTCTCGCCCCGGCCGCATGACACCGGCCTCGTCACCCTGGTGACGCAATACCAGAGCGAATTCGCGCTTCACGCCCGCGCCATTCTGGGCCTGCCGGTCTCCACGGAATTAAAATCGCCGGGCGCTTCTGCGGTGATCTATGGCGGCGCGGAGGCCGGCGCGATGACATTCGATGGCGTGGAAGAAGCGCTGCGCGTTCCCGAAAGCGATCTCAGGCTGTTCGGCAAACCGCAATCCTTCGTGAAGCGCCGCATGGGCGTGGCCTTGGCGCGCGCGGCCGACACCGACGAAGCGCGCAACCGCGCCAAGAGCGCGGCGGCCAAGGTGAAACCGGCGGCTTATCAGACTTGATATCGGGGAAATTCGTGCCGCGCGGGCGGCACGAACACGCAACCCCATCATTGGGATGGGACATCGTCCGCCATTGCAGTCGACGAGGTTTGATTAGTACGGAATCTCACGGGCGGCGCGTCTTGCCGACGCGCGAGTTTTCTGCCCCGCAATTGTATCAGGCTTCGCTTCGATAGTAGCAAGCTGGTCCACCGCTTTCACAGGCTGTGCAGCTTGCATGGTCGCTGGCGCTAAGGGCGGCGCGGCCTGCTGCAATTTGACGATAGCCATGGGCGGAGTTTCCCCGCCCGGAGGTTTCGATTTCAGCATGGCTGGAATGGTCAGGCCCACTGCAATTATTGCCACAACGGCTGCGGCGAACGCAGCAACCCACCGCCACGTCTTTGGCCGCCGCGACGGTTCGTCCAACGAGGCTTCGGTTGACGTGTCAATGTATTGGGCGCGCGCTGCCCAGCCCGGGGCAGGCGTCGATTTCTGTTCCTCCGTGGTCTCGGGGGCGGCCTGCGGTGCGGATTCGTCAATCTTGGCCTCGGCCGGCGATCGCGCGCCCTGATATGATATGGCGTTGCCGATCCGTTGACACAACTGATCGAGGGCAAACTCCCAGTCGGCGAACAGATCAATCCATTGGCGAGTGGCGAATTCATAAGCGAAGGCGTCGCTGGGGGCGACATCCTCGACGCGCAACGGGATGACGATCAATTTTTGTTGGCTTGCGATTGCAAGCTCTTTGGTCATTTCCTGGGAGTTATTCGAGTTTGCGGTAAATACCAGCAACATGATTTTCGCGCGCCGTATGGCCTGGACGATCGAAGTTTGAAAGTTTTCGCCGGGAAGGATGTCGCGGGTCGCGATCCAGCAATTGAATCCGCGGTTTTCAAGCGACGTGCACAATGTGGAAGCAACTTTGCGGTCTTGCGACGCGAAGCTGATGAAAATGTCCGTGCTCATGAGATATCTTAACGCCCCGATAAGATATTAGGGCTTTATTAACAGGCTAGAGGCTGTTGTGGCAAGATCACTACAGTTCGGTGTCAGAGCACCAGCCACAGAATAATAAGGCCAGTTGCGTCAAAGCCTTATGGGCGGAAAAGACGCCGCCGGCTGGCACCCTCCCGCCAATGGCTTTCCTCGGACATGTGCCACTGTATTGCGGCGCGGGCAGCGCTTTGCAGTTTGTCAAAGGATGGCTCCGGCCCAAGCTGCATCGCCAGATCGTCCAAGCGTTCCGCGATGCGCTCGCTTCGTTCGCTTTGCTCTTTGAACTCGAGCTTGGCTTCTAGCGCCATCGTGGCAGCGGCAACAGACGGTATGACGGTGCCGGCCATCGTAACAATCGCACTGACCCAATGGGGCAAATCGACCCCCATCATGCCCACTGCAAGTCTGAGCACAAGGAACGTGCTGAGGATAAGCAGCAGCAAGACAAAGCTCAAATTCTCCGCGTGATGTATGCGGTGGGCGATCTTGCCGTCCCTTCTGCTGGTGGCACGATGATATGCCACTTGGCCAGCCACCAATTCACTCATGGCCCAACCACCCCAACGCGCCACGCGCGACCCATCAAATTTGCCATGCGGGAGGCCCGCATCGCGCAGGACGTCGCGCGCAAGTTCGCCATCGCTATGCGCGTCCATCCTGGTGCGGGCGCCGAGCAGGCTTATGCCCAGCGCCCAGCCTGCTCGCTCGAGGCGCAACCGCTCCGCCAGGTGGCGCTCTTCGCTCCATCGTTCGTTTTGGCGTGCGCGCGCGGCGCGAGACCACACCCAAAGAGCCATGAGAGAGAGCCACAATTCGATAGTCGCCGTCGCAATCTTCAGATCCGGCAATAAAGCCGGCGCCGAAGCCACGATGGCCGCCGTAACCATCATCAGCACCAGGAGAATCTGCTGGGACCGGTGCACTGCGGCCAACCGGTTCGCGCTGTGGTCAGCTTTGAGATAGGCGTGGTTCAGCAGCTGGAATCCGGGCTGAGCAGAGAGATCTGGCGGAATGGGCGGCGATGCGGCGATCCCGCTCACTCTGCCGCCGGCAACGTGGCGGAACATTCCATAGGTCTTCCAGAGCCAGCCGTGCAACCAGTCGTCAACCTTGCTTCCCGTCTCATCGGTCGGCTCCTCATCATCCTCGCCGTCATCCCGTGAGATGGGCTCGGCGTCGAGGTTCAACACAGCGCGCAGATTCTCTACATTCGCGAGTTCAACATGCGAGAAGTGACCAGCCTGAAGGCCTTCCTGGAATTCGGGAAAGTCGAAGTCGAAGGGCAGCTTTTCCGGTCGGATCAGGCGCAGCCGGCCAGGCTCTAAAGGATTCACCCATAACACCGCCAGTCCCATTTCTAACGCACAGCGCACCGAATCGGCCGTCCCTCCCGCACCGCGCGCGGGCGCGCCGGTCCAAACCGCTACGAGCAGGTCGGCTCTTTCCACGATAAGGCGGGCCTGCTTCAGATGAGCGCTACGTCCGCCGGCTTCTGTCGAACGCCCATCGAGCCAAGTGGCTGACCGGGCCATGCCTCCCGCGCCAAGAGGCGAGCCGGCATCGTCCTCCAGGAACGGGAACACGGCGTGGATGGTCCCGAGGCCCGCCCGCTGCCAGGCAGCTGTAGCAAGGGCATCTGCGCCCGGCGCCAAACCGCTCAACAGGCGTGCCTGATTGACGCCTGCGCGTTTGAGCAGACCAAATGCCGCGTCAAGGTCTTCACTCACCTGTTCAACGTGGCCAAGGTCATGGGGTCGATTGTGGCCCGCAAACGCGAACTGGAAAGACGTCATACGCGAATGTTGCCCCCGCCTTTTTCTATCCGGCCCCTGGCGCGCCGCTAGCAAGACGCTTTTTCGAGAGAGATTACGCCAATCAAGCGGTAGGAAAAGGCTTATGTTAGGCGGCGCGTTGACAGGCTGCAAAATCACCCGAGACCGTCGTTCAAATTGCCGTTATTATTGCCCTGATTTTGAACTGTACGTGATCGTAAAATACGGGGGTAGCCATGATCCGTCGCCTCGCCTTGTCCGTATCCGCCCTGCTGCTCGTCTCGGCTTGCGCCACGACCGAAAAGCCGTCTTCGCAGGCGCCCGCTGCGTTTCGCACCGCGGATTTCACTTGGTCCAGCGCATCCGGGCGCGGGCGGGTGGACGGACGGCTCGTGTACCGCTCGGGCGGCAAGGCCTACTCCTGCACGAGCTCTGGCGTTGTGCTCACGCCGGAGACACCCTGGACCCGACAGCGTATGGAAATTCTTTACAAATCCTCGAGCCACGCGGTGCTGCCCGCCGCGGAAGCGCGCGCCCGCACTCCAACAGGACGAACCGGGGATTATTCAGCATTTGTCAAACACGCCGACTGCAACAGCGCAGGCGATTTCTCGTTCGAGGGGCTTCCAAACGGAACGTGGTTTGCGATCACGGTGGCCAAGCCAGTTGCTCCGGCATCCGGCCCCGACATGGCAATTATGCAACGCGTCGAAATTCGAGATGGGGGGACGGTCTCGGTAAGGCTCTAGGCACACCGGCTCCGCGCGGTGGGGGGCTTAATGATTACCGGCACGGAGTTAATGCGGACGATTGCGGCAGCATTTGAAGGGGACGAGGTAAGACCCCTGATGGCGGCACTTCACGCGGATATAGTTGGGAAATCCGCTCCGAAATATCCGGGCGCTTTGGAAATGGTGCCGCCTGCGTGAGGCTCGTACTGGAGGCCGACAACAATTGCAGATCAATGGCTTAGCGAACGCCGAATCGTTGAAGTGTAGCATAGGAACGGGATGAAAGTGTAGGTCCTGGCGGTTGGTGTTGCGACCCGATGCGACGGATGCATCGGATTCCATACTGAAGCCCTGATAAAGCTAGGTGCGCCCCGCGCCGAATTTGAGGAAGCGCTTGGCATCGCAATTTATATGGGCGAGGGCGGACGGGCGCGCTTCCGGCCTGCTAATTAACATGGCCTTCCAATCGACCCCGTTAACCAGGCCTCAGCGTCTAACTACCGCTTTGGCTTAAGTCCGTCACGGAAAGCAATCGCTTCAAGTTCAACCCGAACCGCGTCATCAATCGGAATGACCGGCCTTGCTTCGAATATGAACGCCGGAAGCATTGAGCAAAACTTGTGAACCGCGGTCGGGTCGTCGCAGTCGAGCAACATATACCCGCCCCAATCGCCCACACGGATTACGAATAACTCGATCTTGAAGTTCTTGGGTGCCTTCCATTTCGTGAATACGTCGAGAATCCGCTTCTGCGCATTCTCGTATTCGATTGGTGAACCCTGCGGACGCTCGGTCCAAGTGAGCATATATTTCAAGACCATTCCTCCCATTAGCTAAATTGCAGTTTTGAAATAGGATGTTGGAGGTCCACCACAAACCGAAGCCCGTTGGGGGTTGGCGGGGATTTCGCGGTGACTAAAGCCGCGATCTGGCCGCTCTAACGGGGCGCGGTTGTCCGTCGCTTAGTGGACGGACTGCCCCCTTGATCGTTTGAAGCTGCTACCTCTGCGGCGGCCTTCCGAGATTTCGCATGCCTGCGCCTTTTATCCTTCTTTCTAGCGTTATTTCTGCGAGAGGCCATTTGGGATCCAATCCGTGTAGGTGAAACGGAGCTTCAATCGGGGCACCGAACTATTGGGATCATGGACGCAACGTTCCCAAATAGCGAGGACTTCAACCCGCATACCCCGATTTAACGGTGCGCCACGTCTGTTTGGGCAACGACCATTGGTGTCGAAGAGCGACAGACTGCACGATCCAATCTGATTTCCGATGCGGTAGCTAGCTAACGCGAATGCTGAATTCTGGTGTTTTGCTTCTTTGTAGCGATCCAGATTGTATGCCAACCGCCGCGTTCCTTATTCGCTCGTGTCTTTACCGTCTCAACCGCGAAGCCAGCAGTGCCGAGACGGTTAGTGAAGGCATAATCCGGCGCCGCTGACCAAACGGCCAGTATGCCATTCGGCCGAAGGGCTTTACGCGCGGCGACAAGGCCCTGGGCGTCATAAAGCCTGTTGTTCTCATAACGGCTGAAGCCGTCGGGACCGTTATCCACATCCAAAATAATAGCGTCGAATCCTTCCGACCTGGATGCAATCACGTCACCGACATTGCCCTCATGAACGATTACCCTCGGATCACCAAGGCAACCGGCAGTAAGTGCGGCCATCGGGCCTCGCGCCCATGCCATGACGGCCGGGACCAGCTCGGCAACCAGAATACGGGCGTCGCCTGCCACTTCACGCAAGGCTGCCCGCAAAGTGAACCCCATGCCGTATCCGCCGATGAGTACGCCGCAATCTGGCCTACCGTGCAGGCGAGCACATACCAGCGTGGCAAGCGCCATCTCCGAACTGCTGGTTCGGTTGTTCATAAGAGTGCGAGCGCCTGCCGTGATCGAGAACTCGCTGCCCCGCTGCATTAGCTTGAGAGTGTCCCTTCCCCCAGGCACAGTTGCGGTATCGAGATGGACCCAAGGGATCATGTGAATCTCAAATTCTCGGTCCTAAGAAGCTCGTCCGGCTAATGTAAGGAGTTATTTCGCGCCATTCTTACCGGCGAACGATGACCGCAGCCATGCCGCCGCGCAATCGGCGGGCAATTCAACCATTAGCTGCTAGATTGTTAGGACCTTAGAGAAGGCCGAGTTCTGAGTTCTCAGGACCCAATAATGCTGCGACTCGATCAGGAAGCACAGCCCAGACCTCGCCAGCTTTACCCTGCGCGCGATAAAAAGGTGCATTTTCAGCGGGACAAGCCCTGTTATCCGCTTCGGAGGCATCCGCACAAAATCGCCGGAAAGTACGCTCGACCTGCTCCTCCAATTTTTGAGGAATCTCCTGCGATACGCGGTTACGATGCATGCGGATTGCACGCATCACTGACCATTTCCGGAGTCCCTGCGCATGCGGCTGTAAGACGTTGATTAGCTCTTTTAAAATGGCCCTTTCCGGATTCCGTCGCCGCTCCAGTTTATCGGATCTGGTACTCTGCTCGAAGGGCTTCAGATCACTGTCAAAATCCAATGGAGATGGTCGCTCATCATTGAATTGGCGCCGAGAGCCTAATTTAAGTTCGCCTTCGGGCCACATATTGCGCTGATCAATCGCGAAAGCTCTTGTTTCGACTGAGTTATATGTCGAACCGATATTACGGGTCTTTTCTGTCATGGGCCACCATTACCATGCACGCGTTGCTTTCCCAACCTAAGAGGCGCATGCAGTGTCCAGCAAAAGTCACGCACCGGCGACGTCAGAGATAGCCGCCCGTCGTGGAACTTAACTTAGCGAATATTTGAATCTGGCGTCCGTCAATGCGGAAGGGCAGCGGCGCGTCTCGGTGTCCGCCGCCGCGTTCCCAAGGAAGCGATTGCTGATTTATGGCCCGACAGACGACATATCTCGTGCAGGGCTTTGTGGCGGGCAAAGGTGTTTCGCTGAAAGCGGACCGACCGATCCCTTGTAAATCAGCTGAAGCAGCACGACGTATGGCAGAGCGCATGGCGCCTGCAAAGCTTGGCGTCGTGGCGTTTTCAACATCCGGCGACGCAGAATTGGGCGACTATGATGATCAGCCCGTCATCTTCTTCAAAGCCGGACGCCTGCCAGAAGGATTCGAATAGCAGTCCCGAAATGGAGCGACATTGACCCGATTACACAGAATAGCCTTTATCGGGAATTCGCTCCCGCGCCGTTGTGGAATTGCTACCTTCACAACGGATTTACAGCAAGCCATCTCGGCGTCGCGCGCCAATATGGAAACAGCGATTGTGGCAATGACCGATCATGATCGTGCCTATGGCTATCCATCGACTGTGGGTTTTGAAGTCAACGAAAGCCACCAGAAGGATTATGCTCGTGCAGCCGAATATCTGAATGCGGGCCGGTTCGAAGTCGTGTCCCTGCAGCATGAGTTCGGCATTTTTGGAGGCGAGGCTGGTAGCCATGTCATAGCATTGCTGTCCCGGCTGACTGCGCCGATCATCACGACTTTGCACACCGTTCTTTCAGAGCCGACACCGGCTCAGCGAAGCGCCACGGACGAAATTGTCGGCTTATCGTCAAAAGTCATCGTCATGGCGGAGAAAGGGCGTGAGTTGCTTCAGGCCCTATATCAATTGCCGCCGGAAAAGATCGAAGTCATCGCACACGGCATTCCAGATTTCGCATTCATGGAGCCTGACCGGGCGAAAGCCAAGTTCGGCTTCAGCGGAAAGCCGGTTATTTTGACGTTTGGCCTTCTGTCTCCGAACAAAGGCATCGAATTCATGATCGATGCCATGCCGTCAATTCTGGAGAGTCAGGGTGACGCGATGTATGTCGTGCTTGGCGCGACGCACCCCAATCTTGTCCTGCAGCAGGGCGAGGCATACCGCGATAGTTTGTTGGCGCGGGTTCGAGCGCTTGGCGTTGAAGATCACGTGGTGTTTCTCGATCAATTTGTCGATCGGGCGACTCTGCTCGATTACATTTCGATGTGCGACGTCTACGTAACGCCTTATCTCAACCAGGCACAGATGACATCGGGGACACTCGCCTACAGCTTTGGCCTCGGAAAGCCAGTCGTTTCGACACCCTATTGGCATGCCCGCGAATTGCTGGCCGATGGACGAGGCATCTTGGTGCCGTTCGGCGATTCCAAGTCTATCGGTATCGAGATAGCACGTTTGCTCACCAACGGTGCGTTGCGTCAGTCTTTGCGGGAACGCGCTTATTCCAGCAGCCGGTCAATGACGTGGGAGAAAACCGCAGAGCATTACCTTGCGGTTTTCGAAGGCGCCCGCCGCATCCATCCGCTGAAGATAGCCCCAGACACTGTTCAAAATGATGTCGGGCGCGAGGGCGGTCCTCCACCGGAGATGAAATTCAGTCACCTTCTATCGATGTCGGACGATACCGGGCTGTTTCAGCACGCGATCCATTCCGTGCCCGATCGTTCCCACGGTTATTGCGTGGACGACAATGCCCGCGCATTACTCCTTGCCTCTACGCTCAGCAATTTCGGCGTGCCCGGCCTGCCCGAGGCCCTCACGGCGCGGCTGGCCGCATTCGTCCAACACGCATGGAACCCGCAAAACGGCAGATTTCGCAACTTCATGAGCTTTGCGCGGAATTGGCTTGAGGAAAGTGGATCAGAAGATAGCCATGGACGAACACTCTGGGCACTAGGAGTGTGTGCGCTGGGCGATGCGAGTCCGTCACGGCGCGTATGGGCTGCAGCCTTGTTCACCGAAGCTCTCTCGACCGCGGAAGGTTTTAGCTCACCGCGCGCCTGGGCTTTCACATTGCTAGGTTTGGACGCCTTCTGCGCCACGGCTGCGCCAACGGATTATGCGGAAAATCTGCAGCACATTCTCGCAGGCAAGCTGGTTGCGCTTTTGTCGGATGTCACAACCGAGGATTGGGTGTGGTTCGAGGAGAGTCTTTCTTACGACAATGCGCGCCTGTGCCAAGCGTTGATCGCCACGGGAGTCTCAACGGGAACGCCCAGTTATGTGGAAGCTGGCTCGCGGTCGTTGCGTTGGCTCATGGGACTGCAAACGACATCCGGGGCGCTCTTCAGGCCCATCGGATCGCAAAGCTTTGGGAGGAAGCGCGAAAGGCCCCTTGCGTTTGACCAACAACCGCTCGAAGCTGCCGCTGCGATCTCGGCCTGCCTCGCGGCCTGGCGTGCCGACGGAGATGCCAAGTGGAAGACCGGGGCGCTGCGCGCATTTGCCTGGTTCCTAGGCGCCAATGATCTATCCTTGCCGCTCGTCGATTCGGAAACGGGCGGGTGCCGCGACGGCCTTCACCCTGATCGCGTGAATGAAAATCAAGGCGGGGAATCCGTCGTCTCCTACCTGCTCGGCCTGTCCGAGATTCGTCAGCTAGCTCGTATAAGCGATAGTCAACCGGCACCCGAAAAATTTAGGGCCGTAAGCGCATAAAAAATACCGTTGTTCAATTGCCGGGGGTGCATTGTCTCAATTCAAATTTTTGAATCGCCAAGCGCTTTATCTACGCCCCGATCC
>Ga0105239_10006187_pt1 | contig 13927 bp, 7 predicted proteins | sample KBSC44metaG_FD_92761 | JGI IMG/M metagenome (GOLD analysis project Ga0105239, IMG submission 92761) | Corn rhizosphere microbial communities from Kellogg Biological Station, Michigan, USA - KBS C4-4 metaG | ecosystem: Host-associated > Plants > Roots > Rhizosphere > Soil | place: Michigan, USA... | reverse complement strand
GCGCCGATCGGCTTCGAGGCCGAGTTCGTCAACCAGCGCAACCTGAACAGCATGTACCGGGGCATCCTGATGCCCTTCTCGTCCGACGACGACACGATCGACTTCGTCTACGGCGTGATCAACTGGAAGGAAGCGCCCGCCGAAATCGCGGCGGAGCCGGTGACGGCCGCCGACGAACCGGTGGCGGAGGCACCCGCCGCGCCGGTGTGGGCGGACGGGCCGTTCGGCGGGCTGGCGCAGGGCCAGGAGGAGGCCGAGGCGGCGCCGGAGGACGATCTGCTGCCCGGCCACAATGCCGCGCTCGCCGATCATCTCGCCGCCGCGCGCGACCAGGCCGAGGCGGCGCAGGGCGCGCGCCTCAAGAGCCGCGCGGCGCTGTATCGCGCGCTCGGCCTCGCCTACGATTTCTCGCTGCTCGCGGATGCCCGCCCGGCCGAATATGCCGAGCTGCTCGGCGATGCCGGGGTGAAGGCGCAGACGCGCGCGCCGATGACGGCGGTGGTGAAGCTGATCTTCGGCGCCGACGTCGACAAGGCGCGCGCCACCGAATTCGCCGCGACCCTGGCCTATGCGCATCGTCTCGGCCTCGAGCCGGGCGCGCTCGCCGGGCATATCGAGGCGCAGCCGGGCGGCCTGAAGGCGATGGTCGCGGCCGAGCGGCAGGCGCGCAAGCCCGCGGCCGCCCCGCCCAGCCATGCCGAGATCGCGCGCGCGGCGCTGCGCAAGGTCGCGGCGCAGGTGGTGATCGACCTGCCTGCCGACTCGGGCGAGTTCGTGCTGCTGCTGGCCCGCCGAGAAAGCGACGGAAAGCTCGCCGTGATCGCGCCGGTGCCCGAGGAAGAAAGCCTGCTCGATCGTGCCATCCGCAAGATCACGCGCTGACAGCGACCGACAGACGCAACAAAGATTCGTTACTCTCCGGCCTGCCCGACGCGCCGTTGCTTTTGCCCCGCCGGGGTTGAGCGGCGGCGCCGAGAGGCGCATATCGGCCAGCGAAATCGGCCCCGAAAACGGGGCGATCCACCGCGCAAGGAGCGGAAGAGACATGACGGCATCTGTGGCGAGCGAAGCGACTTCCGGCGAGACGACGGAGGTGGCGCCCGGCCTCATCCGCGAGATCGCCGACGTGCTGACGGCGGGCGCGCTGCCCGGCGAGACCGACGGTTTCGACGAGGCGGCGGGCCAGGCGGCGGCCATCTTCATCGCCACCGCCGCCGCCAAGCGCGCGCCGAACCGCCCGAGCTTCGCGCTCGATTCGATCGGCGGGGAAAGCGGGCGCCGGCTCATGCGGCTCGCCATCGTCAATGACGACATGCCCTTCCTGGTGGATTCGATCGCCGCCGCGCTCGCCGCGCGGAGCCTCGCCGTCCATCGCCTGCTCCACCCGATCGTCGCGGTGCGCCGCGACGGCGCCGGCACGCTCACCGGCCTGATGCCCGCCCGCACCGAGGGCGAGCGCCGCGAATCGATCATCTACATGGAGATCGAGCGGGTCGACGCGAAGGAGCGTCGCACCATCGTCGACGAGCTGGACGGGGTGCTGTCCCATGTCCGCGCGGCGGTGGAGGACTGGCCGCTGCTGCTCCATGCGCTGAAGGACGGCGCCGCCAAGCTGCCCGACGGCGAGGGGGCGGCGCTGCTGCGCTGGTTCCACGATGGCAACATGACGCTGCTGGGTTCCCGCCGCGTCGATGCCGACGGCCGGATCGAGCAGGAGCTGGGCATCGCGCGCGCCGACGACAGCGCCTTCATGGCCGACGGCACCCGCGCCGCCGCGATCGCCTGGTTCGAGGCGGGCAACGAGGCGCCGCTGCTGCTCAAGGCCGATCGCGTCTCGGCGGTCCACCGCCGCGTGCCGCTCGACCTGATCGTGCTTCCTCGTCGGGAAGGCGGCCGGATCACGGGGGTCGACATCCATGCCGGCCTGTGGACCTCGGGCGCGCTCGCGACGCGGCCGGACCGCGTGCCGCTGCTGCGCCGCCGCCTCTCCGATCTGGAGGAGGAGCTCGGCTTCGATCCCAACAGCCATGCCGGCAAGGCGCTGCGCCACGCCATCTACGAGCTGCCGCACGATCTGCTGATCGCCTTTTCGGGGCAGGCGCTCAAGCAGGTGGCGCTGACCGCCATGTCGCTGTCCGACCGGCCGCGCCCCAAGCTGGTGCTGGTCGACGAGGTGCTGGGCCGCCACCTGTTCGCCTTCGTCTGGCTGCCGCGCGACGAGATGACCACCGGCCGGCGCGAGGCGATCGGACGGATGATCGCGGAGGCGGCCGGCGGCACGCTGACAAGCTGGGCGATCGATCTCGGCGACGGCGACGTCGCCCTGATCCGCTACACCATCGCCCTCACCGCGCAGGGCCGGCGCCCCGACGCCGAGCCGCTCGACCGGCGGCTGGAGCAGATGGTGCGTGGCTGGGCGCCCGCCGTGGAAGCCGCGCTGTCCGAACGCATCGGTGCTTCGCGCGCCGCGCGCCTCGGGCTCAGCCATGCCACCGCCTTCCCGCCGGGCTATCGCGCCCGCGCCGAGGCCAGCGAGGCGGCGGAGGACATCATCCGCCTGACCGGCCTGGAGAATGACGAGGATCGCGCGGCGCGCCTCTACGCCGTGCCGGGCGAGGCGGGCGACCGCCTCCACCTCAAGATCTACCGCACCGGCGGGCTGGTGCCGCTGTCCGACGTGGTGCCGGTGCTGGAGGATTTCGGCTTCGTCGTGCTGGAGGAGGTGCCGACGGCGCTCGCCAGCGGTCTCGGCCATATCCACGAATTCCTGCTCGACGCGCCGGAGGGCTGCGGTGCCGACGTGCTCGCCCGCGCCGGGATCGCCGAAGCCGCGATCGCGGAAGTGCTCAAGGGCCGCGCCGAGAACGACACCTTCAACAAGCTGATCGTCAGCATCGGGCTGGAGCCGCGCGCCGTCGTGCTGCTGCGCGCCTGGTTCCGCTACCTGCGCCAGACGGGCATGACCTACGGCCTCGCCACCACCGCCGATGCGCTCGCCCGCGCGCCCGAGGTGGCCAAGGGCTTCGTCGCCCTGTTCGATGCGCGGCACGATCCGAAACATGCTTCCAAGGCCAAGGCCGAGGCGGCACGGGCTGCGATCGACGAGGGGCTCGTCGCCGTCGCCGCGATCGATGACGATCGCATCCTGCGCCGGATGCGCGGCCTGATCGAGGCGATCCTGCGCACCAACGCTTTCGCCCCCGCCGCACAGGAAGCGCTCGCCTTCAAGCTGGACAGCGCCAAGGTGCCGGACCTGCCGGCGCCGCGCCCGTGGCGTGAAATCTGGGTGTACAGCCCGCGCGTCGAGGGCATCCACCTGCGCGGCGGTCCGATCGCGCGCGGCGGCCTGCGCTGGTCCGACCGGCGCGACGATTTCCGCACCGAGATCCTCGGCCTGATGAAGGCGCAGGTGGTGAAGAATGCCGTGATCGTGCCGACCGGCGCCAAGGGCGGATTCTATCCCAAGCAATTGCCCGCGCCGACCAACCGCCCGGCCTGGCTGGCGGAAGGCACCGAGAGCTACCGCATCTTCATCCGCTCCCTGCTGTCGGTCACCGACAATCTCGTCGAGGGCAAGGTGACGCATCCGGAGCGTGTCGCCATCCTCGACGGCGAGGATCCCTATTTCGTCGTCGCCGCCGACAAGGGCACCGCGACCTTCTCCGACGTCGCCAACGCGATCGCCGTGGAGAAGGGCTTCTGGCTGGGCGACGCGTTCGCGAGCGGAGGCTCCAACGGCTACGACCACAAGGCGATGGGCATCACCGCGCGCGGCGCCTGGGTGTCGGTGACGCGCCACTTCGCCGAGATGGGCGTCGACGTGCAGGCCGATCCGATCGTCACGGCGGGCTGCGGCGACATGTCCGGCGACGTGTTCGGCAACGGCATGCTGCTCAGCAAGACGATCAGGCTGGTCGCGGCGTTCGATCACCGTCACATCTTCCTCGATCCCGCGCCCGATCTCGCGGCGAGCTGGGACGAGCGCGCGCGCCTGTTCGCGCTGCCGGTGTCGAGCTGGGCGGATTACGATGCCAGCCTGATCTCGGCCGGCGGCGGCATCTTTCCGCGCAGCCAGAAGGCGATCCCGGTCTCGGCCGAAGCCGCCGCCGCGCTGGGCATCGCCGAGGGCACCTATGATCCCTCGACACTGATCCAGGCGATCCTCAAGGCGCCGGTGGACCTGCTGTGGTTCGGCGGCATCGGCACCTACATCAAGGCTTCCAGCGAGACCAACGCGGCGGCCGGCGATCCCGCCAACGATGCCAACCGCGTCGATGCGGCGCAGCTGCGCGCCAGGGTGATCGGCGAGGGCGCCAACCTCTCCACCACCCAGGCCGGCCGCATCGAGTTCGGCCTGCTCGGCGGACGCTCGAACACCGACTTCATCGACAATTCGGCGGGCGTCGATTGTTCGGACAATGAGGTCAACATCAAGATCGCGCTCAATGCCGAGATGACGGCGGGCCGGCTGGACTTCGAGGATCGCAACACCTTCCTCGCCAGCATGACCGACGCGGTCGCCGGCATCGTGCTGGAGGACAATCGCCTTCAGACGCTGTCGCTCTCGTCCGCCGAGCGCGGCGGCCCGGCGGCGCTGCCGGCGCAGGTGGGCGTGATCACCGAACTGGAAAGCGCGGGCCGGCTCGACCGCAAGGTGGAGGGGCTGCAGGGCAACGACGTCTATGCGCGCCGCGCGCAGGACGGCCACGGCCTCACCCGCCCCGAACTGGCGGTGATCCTCAGCCATGCCAAGCTGACGCTGCAGGCCGCGATCGAGGCCTCGCCGATCACCGGCGACCCGACGCTGTCGCCGATCCTCCACCACGCTTTCCCGGTGCCGATGCAGGAGCGTTTCGCCGAGGCGATCGATCGCCACCGGCTGCGCGGCGAGATCATCGCCACCAAGGTAGCCAATGCGGTGGTCAACCGGCTGGGCCTCGTCGCGCCGTTCGAGCTTTCGGAGGAGGAGGGCGTCAGCCTCGCGCGCGTCGCCGGCGCCTATCTGGCCTGCGACACGGTGTTCGGCCTGACCCGGCTGTTCGCCGATATCGAGGCCGAGCCGATGCCCGAGACGGGCCGCCTCGAGCTGCTGGAGGTCGCGGCCCGCGTGATCCGGCTGCACATCGCCGACCTGATCCGCGTGGCGAACGCCACCGCCATGCCGGGCGAAATGGCGGAGGCCGTGAAGGCCGGCGTCGAGCGGCTCGACCGCAAGGCCGACGACGTGATCAAGGCCGAGGTGCGCGGTGCCACCGCCCAGCTCACCGACCGGCTGATCGCGACGGGCGCCAGCGTCGCGCTCGCGGCCCGCGTCGCGCGGCTCTACGAGCTGGACGGCGCCATCGCCATCGCCGCGCTGGCGGCCCGCCGCGGCTGGAGCGAGGAGGAGGTGGTCTCCGCCTACGTCCGCCTCGGCGAGGCGCTGGGGCTCGATTGGGCCAAGGCGGCCGCGCAGCGGGCCACCTCGGCGGACAGCTGGGAGCGGTTGCTGACCGCCGGCCTCGCCCGCGATTTCGAGCAGCTCCGGCTCGATTTCCTCTCCCGTGCCGGCAAGAGCGGGCCGGCGGCTCTGGTCGATACCTGGCTCGCCCAGCACGAGACCCGTGTCGAGCGCTTCGCCCGCCTGGTCCAGCGCGCCCGCACTGCCCCCACGGTCAGCCCGGCAATGCTGGCGCAGGTCGCGGCGCAGGCGAGGATCCTGCTGGCGCGGCGGGCGGACGGCGAATGAGCTTGGGACGCACACCGCTATCTGGCGTGTGATTCATCTTCGGTTGGGGCGCTAGGGCGGGTGGGGCTTCGAGCGGATTGTCCTTATCCGCCCCGCTCGCCCCGAGCTTGCCGAAGCCTGTCCTGAGCGCCTGAGCGGGCAGCCAGTCGAGGGGGCCGTCCTTCCCCTCATGCAACGCAAAAAGGGAAGGACAGGGCTTCGATCGGCTCAGCCCGAACGGAAAGGGGCGCCGTTCAGAATTTTGCCGGTAGCGCGAAGGCCATGAGCAGGGTGCGTTCCAGGAAGAAATAATTGTCGTCGGACGCGACCCACAACACGAGGCCCCTGGGCGTCGGCTGGATCGCCAGCGCTTCCATATTGTCGATCGTCAGGGGCGGGGCGAACGTCGCCAGCAGCTTGCCCTCGACCGGCGGCCCGCCCGGCACGATCGCCTTCGGATCGATCACGGTCAGCGCCGCCGTGAAACGGAGGGGCAGGCTGAAATGCCGATGCAGCACGATCACGCGGCCATCGGGAAGCTGCGCGGCGTCGGTGGGCGCGAGGCCGCCGGGCGGGCCTTTGTAGCAGAAGGGGGTCGCGTCCGGATGCTCCACCGGATCGCCGGGGAAGAGCAAGGCATAATGGCTGCGATCCGGGCACCTCTTCGTCTCGGCGAAGACGAGAAAACGCCCGTCGGCGAGCCGCACCATCGCCTCGGCCCCCAGATTGTCCGGCCAGTCCGCCATCAGCCTGGGCTTGGCATGGCCGTCCGCCGCGGCGAACCCTTTCGTGTATCGCCAGATCTCGTTGCGCGTCTCGAAACCCGCCCAGACATGACCGGACTGGGGGTCGTAGGTCGAGGATTCGCTGTCCCGATCGATCTTTTCCGATCCGTCACCGGGGCCGTCGGGCAATTCGCTCATCGCATAATCGGCCTGTCGGCCGGTGCCGGTGAACCGCAGCCGCGTCACCACGCCCCCGTCGCTCAGCATCGTGAACTGGCCGTCCTCGATCGTCATCGACGAGACGCCGCCGAAGCGCCGGTCGGTGCCCTTCAGCACCCAGCCGCCGAGATAGCGCAGCGAGCCCAGGGTGGTGCGCCCCGGATCGCGCGGATCGAGCGGCACGGGCGTCGCGGTTACGCCCTGCGGCGACGAATGCACGGCCAGGGGCAAAGGGGCGATCGCGACGAGCGCGGCGAGGAAGGCGAGGCGGTGCATCGCCTTCCCTCTTAGCGGGTGCAGCATCAGGGGAAAGCCCGCGATGCCGCGCCCCGGTCAAATGCCGATGGGGCCGGCCGGAACCGGCCCCGACCGCTCACTCCGCCGCAATCTCGGGCTTGGCATCGTTGGCGGCCACCGTGGCGGGATTGCCGAGCATGTTCATGCCCTTCTCGCTCAGCAGCATGCCGATCAGCGCCTGTAACGTACCGCCGCCTTCCGCGCCGTTCGCCCCGCCGGTGCTGATCTGCACCCTCGGCACGATGTCGACACCCGATTTCTCCAGCGCATCGGCCAGCCGCTCGATCACCTGGCGGGTCAGCTGATACTGGGCGCCGCCCGAAGCTGCCGCCTGCTTCTCAATCGTCTCGGCGGTGGCGAGGCCGGTGCGGGTGATCCGCTCCGCCTCGGCGCCCGCGAGCGCGATCGTCTTGGCCGCCTCGCCCTCGCCGACGATGCGGATCTTGTCGGATTCGGCGCGGGCCAGCGTGCGGGTCTGCTCGGCCTCCTGCGTCGCGCGCTTCACCGCCGCCTTGCCCTGATTCTCCTGCACGGTGATCGAGAGCTCGGATTCGGTGATGGCGGTCTGCTGGTGCGCGCGGGCCTGCGCCTCGCGCAGCAGTTTCTCACCCTCCGCGGCGATCTTCTGCTTCTGGTAGGTCGTCACCTGCTCCTCGGCCACCTGCCGCTCGCGCAGCTGCTGGAGCACCTTCTCGATCTGGTCGTTGCCGGCGGCCGCGCGCGGCGTGCCGATCAGCACCTCCTGCAATTCGAGATTATAGGCGGTGAACTTGGCGCGCATCTGGTCGCCGGCCTGCTCCTGGATGTCGGAGCGCTCCTGGAGCAGCTCGATCAGCGTCTTCTTCTGCGCGACGTTCTTGAAATAGGCCGAGACCATCGGATCGAGCGTCTGTTCGACCAGTTTCTTGATGTCGCCGAAGCGCTGCACCACCAGGGGCGCCTTGCGATAATCGATATGCACGACCACGGAGAGCGGCAGCGTCGGTTCGAACGCATCCTTGGTGATCAGCGACACTTCGGACAGGTTCTCGTCGAACTTGTGCTGGCCGGTCGTCGCCTGGTCCCACTTCAGGATGAAGTTGGTGGTCGGCACGATGATGATCTTGCCGGCATAGGTGTTGAAGGCATATTTGCCCGGCAGCAGCGGATCGCTCCACACGCCGCGCGTGCCGCGCGCGACCAGCTCGCCGTGGCGATAATCCTCGCCCGAGGTGTCGGCACCGCTGTCGCCGGTATAGCTGATCACCACGCCGACATGGCCGACCTCGATCACCGTCTTGGGCGTCATCTCGACGGTCGCGAACAGGCGGTTGATGAAATAGCTGCCCTCGACGAGCACCTGCAGCTGGCGACCGCGACGGCCGCCGGCGAGGATGAACTTCTCCGGATCCTGGAAGCTGTTGTGGAAGGTCGCGCCGTCCGACTGGTCGGTGCCGACCTCGGGCGCGATGATCTGGTCGGCGGTCAGCGCCGGGCCGTCATGCACCGTCACGATGCCGATCTGATCGGTCGAATCCTTGATGACGACGGCGCCGAAGCCCTGCCGCTGCTCGATGACGCTCTGCATCTCGGTGAACAGCGCCTCGTCGGCGCGCTCCAGCATCAGGCCGTAGATATGCTCGCGCGTGATGATCACGAACTGGGCGAGGTTGATGGCATAGGTGCCCTCGCGCAGGATGGTGCGCTGCGGGCCTTTCTGGCCGCCATTGGCGAGGAAGGCCCGCACGTCGAGGAAATCGGCGGTCGCGGCGTTGCTGGCGAGCGTCTGGGTCGGGCCGAGCGGCGCGCCGTCGCGGGCGAAGATGTAGCCGATCTGGCCCTGCGGAATGGTCACCAGGGGTTGCGAGTGCACCCGATACTGGAACGGCACGAAGAAATGATAGCCGCCGCGCAGCACCACGGGCTGGTAGCCGGCCTCGCGGTGGAGCGCGATCAGGCCGCCCGAGATCGAGCCGTTGCGGCTCCAGAGCTTCTCGACGATGGCGACGCGGTTGTTGCCGACGTAGCGCACCATGCGGGACAGGGTGAAGAGAAAGACGACGACGAGGGCCACGACGGCCGAAGCGCCGAGCACATACATATTTGTCATCTGGGGAAGGTGTCCTTCGGACCTCTAGACAAGCGCTCTATTTGCGCTCGCAGCAATATTTACGCCTGTTCATTCGTCGCTTCCAGAGAAATCGGAAGGTCCGTAGCGCAGCTCGACATAGCGCGCGGCGGCCTGTGCATCGGCGTCCCGGCGCTGTTCGTGGGCGTGGTTCAATTCCCGGAGCGCGTCTTGAAGCTGCTCGATCGCGCGCGTGGTGCGGTCGCTGATCTCCGTTTGCCGGTCCGGCGCGGCGGTGGAGAGGGCATCGGCCGAGGTGCGGACGAGCGTCTCGAGATCGCCCGACAGGGACCGGTAGCGGGGATCGTCATGGTCCCAGCGCGCCGCGCCCATTGCCGAAAGGGTGGCATCGGCCCGCGCCCCGAACCGCCCGCGGCCCTGCCTCACCGAATGGCGCACGTGCCGGGCGGAGAGTCGCGCTCCGGCCAGCGGATCGCGCCGGACGCGTCGCCTGCGCCGGGCGCGGAGCAGCGGATCGATCGCCGCGACGAGGAGCGAAACCGCAAGCGCCAGCGCGCCGTAGACCGCGAGGAAACGCCCGCTGAACGGCAAGGCATGGCGCAGCATCGCCTCGGCACCGGCATCCTTCGGCATCGCCAGCAGCGTGTCGACGATCAGCGCGACCAGGTAGATGGGCACGACGAAATGCAGGAAGGCACCGGCGACCAGCGTCCACGGCAGGATCGGCCGATCCTCCTCGGCCCGCGGAATCAGGACGTCATCCGGCACGGAATCATAGTGCCACGACGCGGCCCGCATCGCCATCGGAACGATTCCGCGCGCCATCTCTTGAATCGCCCGCATTTCGGGAGTCCGGACGATGGCGGCACGGGCCTATTGGCAGGGGCAGATCAGGTTGGCGTTGGTCTCGATCCCGGTCGAGATCTATTCGGCCACGAAGAGCGGCGCGACCGTCGCCTTCCGCCAGATCCACGAGCCTTCGGGCAAGCGCATCCATTACGAGAAGGTGGTGGACGGCATCGGCCCGGTCGATCCCGACGAGATCATGAAGGGCTTCGAATATGAGAAGGGCGAATATGTCCTGCTCGACGAGGCGGAGATCGAGGGCGTCAAGCTGGAGAGCAAGAAGACGCTGGAGCTGACCCAGTTCGTCGATGTCGGCGCGATCGACGCCATCTATTACGAGAAGCCTTATTATGTCGTTCCGGCCGACGATCTCGCCGAGGAAGCGTTCGTCGTGCTGCGCGTGGCGCTGCGCCGGGCGAAGAAGATCGGGCTGGGGCAGCTGGCGCTGCGCGGCCGCGAATATGTCGTCAGCCTCAAGCCGTGCGGGCGCGGCATGGTGCTGGAGACATTGCGCTATGCCGACGAGGTCAACAAGGCGGCAAGCTATTTCCGAGACATCGGCGACACCAAGCCGGACGAGGACCTGCTCGACCTGGCCACCTCGCTGATCGAGAAGAAGGCCGGCAAGTTCGATGCCGCCGAGTTCCACGATCGCTATGTCAACGCGCTGAAAGACCTGATCGCGCGCAAGCGCAAGTCGAAGAGCGGCAAGGTCAGCCTGGATACCGGGGAGGACAAGCCGGCGCGGGGTGGTTCGAACGTCATCGACCTGATGGCGGCGCTCAAGAAGTCGCTCGACAAGCCGGCCGGAGGCGGGGCGGCTGCGCGGAAAGCGACGGCGAGCAAAGCGCCCGCCAAGAAGGCTCCGGCGCGGAAACCCGCAGCCCGCAAGGCGCCTGCGAGGAAGAGCGCGTGAACTCCCTCCGTTCGTCCCGAGCGAAGTCGAGGGACGTGGGGCGGGCGCTGCGCCTGGGGCACGTGTCTCGACTGCGCCCGACACGAACGGATGCGGGATAGCGCATGGCCGCTCCCCGCAAGCCCGATCCGCTCGCCACCTATCGCGGGAAGCGCGACTTCCAGAAAACGCGCGAGCCCAAGGCCGGCGCGCGTTCGAAGACCGGCCATCTCTTCATCGTCCAGAAGCATGACGCCACCCGCCTCCACTGGGATTTCCGGCTGGAGATGGACGGCGTGCTGAAAAGCTGGGCGGTGACGCGCGGCCCCAGCCTCGATCCGCAGGACAAGCGCCTGGCGGTCCGCACCGAGGATCATCCGATGGCCTATGCCGGCTTCGAGGGGACGATCCCGGCCGGCGAATATGGCGGCGGCACCGTGATGCTGTGGGACACGGGCGAGTGGGAGCCGGTCGGCGGCAAGGACCCGGCCAGGACGATCGAGGAGGGGCATGTCCATGTCATCCTCCACGGGCAGCGGATGAAGGGCGAATGGCTGCTGGTCCGCATGAAGCCGAGGCCGGGCGAGAAGCGCGAGAACTGGCTGCTGCGCAAGGTGGAGGATTCGCAGGCCGGCGGATCGGGCGATCTCGTCGACACCGCGCTCACCAGCGTGGCGAGCGGGCGGTCCATGGCCGAGATCGCGCAGGGGGATGATCCTGTGTGGCATTCGGACAGCAGGAAGGCGAAGGCCGATCCGAAGGCGGCCAACAATCCGAAGACCAGGCCCGGGCGCAAGATAGAAGCGCTCAGTACGAACGGGGGAACGAGGGGAAAGGGGACTGGCAAGCTCCCCGCCTTTCGCGACGTCCAGCTCGCCACTCTGGTCGATCACGTCCCCTCGGGCACGGGGTGGCTGCACGAGGTGAAATATGATGGCTATCGCGCCCTGCTCGCCGTCTCGAGCGGTACGGTGAAGGCCTATACCCGGCATGGGCTGGACTGGTCCGATCGCTTCGCGCCGATCGTCGCGGCGGTGTCCGGGTTTTGCCTCGGTTCGGCGCTGATCGATGGCGAGGTGGTCGCCTTCGATCCCAAGGGGCGGCCCAGCTTCTCCGCGCTGCAGGCCGCGCTCAAGGACGAGGGCGACCTTCACTATTTCGCCTTCGACCTGCTGGAGGCCGATGGCGAGGACCTGACGAAATTGGGCAATGCCGACCGCAAGGCGCGGCTGGAAGCGCTGCTGCAAGGTGCCGAACCGCCGATCCATTATGCCGATCATATCGCGTCGGGCGGGGAGACGTTGTTCGATCGGCTCTGCCGCGAAGGCTATGAGGGCATCGTCTCCAAGCGCGCCGACGCACCCTATCGCGGCATGCGGACGCGCAGCTGGCTCAAGGCGAAGTGCACGCGCCGGCAGGAATTCGTGATCCTCGGCTATGTCGAAAGCGACAAGAAGGGGCGCGACCTGCGCAGCCTCGCGCTCGGCCTGAACGAGGCTGGCGCGCTCCGCTATGCCGGCCGGGTCGGTACCGGCTTCGATGCGGAGGCGCGCGCGATGCTGCTGGCGAGACTCAAGCCCCTCACCCGCAAGACACCGCCCGCCGAAGTGCCGCGCGTCGCGGCGCGTGGCGTGCGCTGGGTGACGCCGAAGATCGTGGCCGAAATCGCCTTCGCCGAGTTCACTGCCGATCATGTGGTGCGCCATGCCAGCTTCCTGGGGCTGCGCGAGGACAAGGAGGCCGATGAGGTGGTGCCCGAAACGCCCGTTGCGCAGGCCGGGGACGACAAGCCCTTCGGCATCGCCATCACGCACCCCGATCGCGTCATCGATCCCGATGGCGGCATCACCAAGGGCCAGCTCGCCGCTTATTATGCCGCGATGGCGGACCCGATCCTGCGCTGGACGGCCGGCCGCCCCGTCAGCCTCGTCCGTTGCCCGCAGGGGCGGGGGAAGAAATGCTTCTTCCAGAAACACGACGCCGGCAGCTTCGGCGATCATGTCGGCCATGTCGCGATCCGCGAGAAGGATGGCGGGTCCGAGGACTATCTGGTGCTGGAGGATGGCGCCGGCCTGCTCACCTGCGTGCAGATGGGGACGATCGAGTTTCATGGCTGGGGCGCGCCAGCCGCCGATGTCGAGAAGCCCGACCGGCTGGTGTTCGATCTCGATCCCGACGAGGGGCTGGCCTTCGCGGATGTCGTGTCGGCGGCCGGACACCTGCGCGATCTGCTCGGCGAGATGGGCCTGGCGACCTTCCCGATGCTCACCGGCGGCAAGGGCGTCCACGTCGTCGCCCCGCTCGTACCAGAGGCTGAATGGCCGGCGGTGAAGGATTTCGCCCAGCGCTTCGCCGCCGCGCTCGCCCAGGATCAGCCGGAGCGCTTCACGGCGGCGCTGGCGAAGAAGCAGCGCACGGGCCGCATCTTCATCGACTATCTGCGCAACCAGCGCGGCGCGACGGCGGTGATGCCCTATACCGTCCGGGCGCGGGAGGGCGCGCCGGTGGCGGTGCCGGTGACGTGGCAGGAGCTGCGATCGATCGACCGCGCGTCGCGCTGGCATATCGGCGATGCCGCGGAACTGGCCAAGCGGGCCGGCTCCAAGGCTTTGGCGCACTGGGGCCAGGCCGACCAGACGCTGCCCGATCTCTGATCCGCCGGACACGATGAACCGGACATAACGAAAAACGCCGCCCGAATCAGCCGGACGGCATCCCCGAATCTTCGGATCGACCGGCGAGCCTTCGGCCCGCCGCGCGGATCACTTGATCTTGGCTTCCTTGAACTCGACGTGCTTGCGCACGACGGGATCGTACTTGCTGAAGCTCAGCTTCTCCGTCTTGGTGCGCGGATTCTTCTTGGTGACGTAGAAGAAGCCGGTGTCGGCGGTCGAAACGAGCTTGATCTTGACGGTCGTCGGCTTGGCCATGGTGCCCTCGTAACTAAGTCCTGAGCGCGGTTCGCCGCCGCCGGAGTGCCGGGCCCGCCGAATCGCCTGAAATGCAAAAAGCGGCGCTACCGCCGCTCGTCCGGCGCGCTCCTGCGACAGGGCGGCCGATATGTCAAGCCTGAGCCGGCCTTAACCGGCCTTAACCGGCCTGCAATGCTCTTGCGATACACCTATCCCATTGAAATGGAGAGACGCCGTGAACAGGCAGTCGAATGAAGG
>Ga0105239_10006185_pt1 | contig 13929 bp, 12 predicted proteins | sample KBSC44metaG_FD_92761 | JGI IMG/M metagenome (GOLD analysis project Ga0105239, IMG submission 92761) | Corn rhizosphere microbial communities from Kellogg Biological Station, Michigan, USA - KBS C4-4 metaG | ecosystem: Host-associated > Plants > Roots > Rhizosphere > Soil | place: Michigan, USA... | reverse complement strand
TTCACCGAGACTCTCTATCCCCGCGGAACGTATAACATCACCCTCACCGGCTACCCGTTCGCGGCATCCCAGAGCGTTACGACCGGCGATTCCGATTAAGGGCGCGCGCGCGAAGACTTTATTGAAACGACAGATTCATGGGGGCGGCGGAAACGCTGCCCCTTTTCTTTTTGCTAGCGATATCCACCCCTATTTGCCAGCCATGCGGTCCGGGTCGGCCGGATCTTCAATCGTACTTTCCCAGGGGGATGGTGACGTTGATATTGGGACCGGTGTAAGTGCCTGCGATGTACGGCGAGAACATGTGGTAGGGATAGTTCGAAATCAGGACGGAGATGCGCCAGTTGTAGGTATTGGGATTGGATTCCGTGACTGTCACCATCGAACTGGTCAGGCCAAAATAGCCGTTGCTACCGGCAGTGGGTTGGCCGTAGAGCACCATATTCTGAATCTCGCTGGTGGTGGCACCCGTTGTAGCCATGCCCCAGCGCGCGGCGTAACGCGCGCGTTCCACCAGCGCCTGATGAAGGAATAAAAACTGGCCGAAGTCGAACGAACCCATCAACAGGCTGAAGAACACCAGGAAGATGAACGACAGCTCTAACATCGTACTGCCGCGAGTAGCTCGGCGTCTGCGGGAAACTGGTGACATAATTCGGCTCTCTTCCTAACACACACCGCTATCCGGGCAATACATTCCCTGGAACGGGTAGGTTACCGCGGGCTTTCCGGTCAGAGTGTACGTTCCAGTTACTCCATTGATCGTGTAGCCGGTGATGGCAACCGTCACACTGGTGGGAGAAAATGTGCTGCCGCTGCCTACAGAACCAATCGTGATATTCACGTTACCGACACCCAAACCCTTTACCACCGGCGTGGTGTTGGCCCCGGTAGGATCGCCGTAGACCACCATATTTTTCACGGCATTCTTAAACGCGTTACTGGGGGCGGTCGTATTCGTGTCGTAAACCTGCAGGGCTCCGAAATGCGCTCCGTTATTCACGGCATTGCACAACGCGTTGTATTGGTAAAAAATAAATCCGTACTGAAAAGTTCCAGTGAATACCGTCACCAGGAGCATTGACCCGAGCGCGAATTCGACCATGGAACTGCCTGCCCGGCTGCCGAATCTTCCAAGTTTTGAAGTGGAACGTCTCACTGCACCAACCTCACCCGGGTGGCCCCGCCCGAGCTGCTGACGCCGCCGTTAGTGGATCCCATGTTCCAAGGTCCGGCATAGATCGCGCAGTAGGGATCGTTGCCGGTGCCGTCCTTGTAATAAGTGCTAGTACCGCCCGCGGCGGATTGATTGGTCTCCAGCAGGAATACGCCATATCCCACCACGGGACTCATGTTCTCGTTTACGTCCGGATAGACGATTGGGACCGGCATCATGCGGCGCCCGTTATGAACCGGGTTCTGATTCGCACTGTTGAGGTAGTCGACCAATTTCTGGCTCGAGGATGCGGCTATCCCGGAGACGTCGAAATTGACCGTGTCCTGGTTCACGCGGTCGTCCAATATTTTCGAGGTGCCCTGCTTGTTGCCGGCGGAAAGATCTTGGGTGATATCTGTTCCTATCGCCACCGCCGCCAACTGTTGCTGATCCAGGATGTATTTATTGATCTGCGAGGTGGACTGAGAACCCCAGTAACCGTTGGTGCTGGCGCCCCATTGTTGAATCACTTCCTGCATGGGGTCTGCACCCGTACCCATCAAAGCCAGATCACCCGCGCAAGGGGGTTGCACGAAGCATTTGTCCTCATTGCCACTGGTAGGGTTGCCGTTATTGCAGCCCTGGCGGTTCTTGTTGTACTGCGGCCATTGAAGGTCGTACTCGGTACCCACCGTTAGTCCGAAATTATTGCTCGCGGTGGCCTCGCACTGAAGCATGGTGGAACCGTGGGCGCACGCCGCTATTCCCGTGAAGGGGCCCAGACCCTGGGCAATGGAGGTATTGGCGGCCAGGACGACTTGTCCGGCAATGGCCCGCGACTGCACGTTGGTTGCGTAGATCTTATTGGTCATCACCACCGGGACGAAGTAGATATTGGGAGCTACCGTCTTGGTGACGCGCACGTAGGTCATGGTTGAAGGAGAGGTCACGTTCGCTGCCGAGAACCACGATGCGCCGGTCGCCGCCGATGAAAATTCCACTGTGGGATTGGTCAAAACCGTAGAGCTGAAATTCCAGGCGGCTGACATATTAGTAGCTGCATCGTTGGCTCTCGTGATGCCCGCCGTGGTCCCATCCAGTTGCAGAGCGGCAGCGAGCGCCGCCGCATCCACATACGCCTGAGTCTCATTCTTGACGATGAAGATGTGTCCCAGATCGATTGCCAGGCCCATGGCGCCGATCATGGCAATGGCGGTGACGGCCATAGTCATGAGTACCATTCCGCGCTGGCTTTTTCGTCGGCTGTTGTCTTGGGGAACTGTCATAAGTGCACCTGCTCCTACCTAAAGTAAGATCGTCCGCAGCGAAGGTTTCGTCCAGACACGAACTACCGAAAATCGTTAGATCCCAGTAGTTCGCAGTACCATCTTGGGGGTAGAAGGCCGTTCTTTCAAGGAAGTCAGGCGAAATGCCATCGAGGCGATCGGGCGAAGACCTTAGGGGAGTAGCTTCGGACGGCGGAGTGGCTCAGAGCAAGGACGATGCGACGGCGTCCAGGTCGGCAGTCACCGGCAGGCTGGCCTGAGCCAGGGCCTGATTGCCGCCGCCTCGACCGCCGGCCGCGGCGACAGCGGACTTAACGCGATCTCCGGCGTGGATTCCGGAATCGGCCGAAGCTGCCAGCAGAACCGACGGCGGGTTCTTCGACACGGCCAGGAATACGGCACGGCCTTGCGCAACGAAAGCCTGAGCGCGGGTGCGGATGGCATCGTCGATAGCGCCCTGTTCAACGCGTTCGACGGCGCGGCGAATCCCCTCGACATCGGGAGCGGTTGCGGCCCATTGTTCCCGGCCTTCGCGCCGCGCGACCTCAGATGCCAACCGTTGGTTGGCTTTCTCCAGGGCTTTGATCCGTTCGAGCTGCGCCGATACCAGACCCGGCGTTTCGGCGGCCGGAGCCGAGAGCTGGCGCGAGAGTTCCTGCAAGGTTCGGAAGTCGGCGCGGGCCTGCTGGAGCGCACGCCGTCCGCAGACGAATTCGAGGCGTGTGTTCCCGCGGATCTTTTCAGTCTTGCGGATCAGCACCGGGCCAATCTCGGCGGTGGTACGGACATGGGTTCCCCCGCAAGCGCTGCGGTCAATCCCCTGTATAGCGACGACGCGCAGCGTGCCGCTGCGTTGGGATTCCTTGCGCAAGCCCAGATCGCCCGCCCCGTCTTCGAAGGTGATTGCCAGCGGACGGGCTTGGCTTACGATTTCTGCGCAGCGGTCTTCGGCTTGCTCGATCTGAACTGGGCTGAGAGAAAGTACGGCTACGTCGATGGTGGACGCTTCCGCTCCCAGATGAAAGCTTACAGTGGAGATCCTGAACAATTCTTCGAGGACAGCCGACAGCAGATGCTGCCCGCTGTGCTGCTGCATGTGGTCGAAGCGGCGTTGCCAATCGATTTGGGCGCTGATTTCACCGGTCGCGATCGGGGCGTCCAGGACATGCGCCACGCGCTCTTCCTCATCGATCACTTCGATGACATTCGCGCCGCCCAGCGTTCCGGTGTCGAACGGCTGGCCCCCAGAAGTGGGGTAGAATGCCGTTCGGTCCAGATATACGCGCCGGCCGTTGTCGCTGGTTTCGACCACGCGCGCGCGAAATTGCTGGAGGTAGCAGTCCCGATAGTAAAGGCGTTCGGTCACGGCGTTATTCAGTCACGGCAGCTCTGGTCAGGGCGCTAGGGCGCCGGAGAAGTGATCTCCACTGCGGCGCGGATGAACTGCCAGTCCGGCAACTCGTAGATGCGCAGCTTGGTGGCGGCAGTGGCGGTGACATCTTTGAGCTCCTGGGGGCCGAGAGCGGGAACCTTGGCTTCAAACTCGGTGATGGGCGGCTCGTCGGGCTTGGCGGCGGTGGTGATGAGCTTGATCTTCAGCGTCAGGTCGCCGATATCCGCTTCCGAGTGATTGACTACCGCGAACTTGATGCTGAGCTTGCCGGGAGCGGTCTCCGCAATACGGTATCCGGACAGTTCCAGATACTTGGCCAGAGGATGCGGGTTCGTGATGACGGTATCGGTGGCTTGAGGAACGGTGGCCTGCTTTCCTGGCGAGTTGTCCGGCGCGGGCGCGGAACAGCCCGCCAGGACCCAAGAACAGGCGGCCAAATTAATTGCGACGGCGGCAAATCTCACAGTATCTAATGTTACACGCTGCCGCCAGAACCGTGATAATGAATTCTAGAATGCCCGGACACATCCGCGAGCAGTTCGACACCGTCTTCCGGCGCGATCCGGCGGCGCGGAGTGTGCTCGAAATCGTCCTGTGCTATCCGGGATTCCACGCGGCCCTGCTGCATCGCGTGGCGCATCACCTTTATGGATCCGGCTGGTTCACGCTGGCGCGCGTGATTTCGCAGCTCTCGCGCACCTTGACGGGCATTGAAATCCACCCGGGCGCGCGCATCGGACGGCGTTTTTTTATTGACCACGGCATGGGAGTGGTGATCGGCGAAACCTCCGAAATCGGCGACGACGTGCTGATCTACCAGGGCGTGACGCTGGGAGGCACCGGCAAGGACACCGGCAAGCGCCATCCCACGATCGGCGACGGCGTGGTGATTGGAACGGGCGCGACTATCTTGGGCAACATTCGTATTGGCGATCACGTCAAGATTGGCGCGGGAAGCGTAGTGGTGCGTTCGGTGCCGGATCACTCGACGGTAGTGGGCGTTCCAGGGCGAGTGGTGGGTGACGATGAGGAATTCGAACCCTTGGCGCATGGCGACCTGCCTGACCCGGAGGGCCGCGCTATCGACGAACTCTCTAAACGCGTGGCTGAACTGGAGGCCGCTCTCAAGGCTTTGGCGGATGAAAAGCTTTCTTCGAAGCGTTAGCGTGCGGGCCGGACTGTTGCTGGCGGCGGCAGTGGGCGTGCGTGCCGCCGATACCACTTTCTGGATCGAGCCATGCAGTGTCATGATCGGAGGCTGCGATGCCGGCGATGCGGATCTAGCACGCTGGGCCTTGGAGGCGTGGGAGAAGGCGTCCGGTGGAAAGCTGCATTTCGTCGAGACCAAGGACCGGTCTAGTGCTTTGTTGCGGGTTTTGTGGGCTGATAAGAACAGTGGTCTTTACGGCGAGGCAGTGCCCATCGAAGTCCATGGTCACCGCGGCGCCGAGCTGCACATTCTGATCGCCGATCCGCCGGGTAATGACCGTCTACTGCGAGACGCCATCGTCTATCTGACCTGCCTGCATGAATCGGGACACGCGCTGGGACTGCCGCACACGCGGGCTTTTCCAGATATTATGTATAGCTTTCAATATGGCGGTGATATTGATGAATACTTTGGGCGTTACCGACGCAAATTATCCGCTAAAGAGGATATCCGCAAGAACTCCGGCATGTCACCGGCCGACCGCGACGCTCTCCTCGAAAGCATACCGAAAGGCGTTCCGCGCTAATCCGGCTAGCTGGGCGTCGGTAAATCCAAACTCACGCCCGGCCAACGCATATTCACTGGCCAGGGTGCATCCGAATAGCGCCGGGTCATCCGAATTAAGGATGATGGGCACGCCGGCGTCATAAAGTCGCCTGACCGGGTGCGCCGCGAGCGAGGCCACGGCCCCGGTTCGCAGATTGCTGGTGATGCAGACTTCGAGTGGAATGTTTTTCGCCGTCAAATGCGCCATCAGCGTAGGGTCTTCGATAGCGCGAATCCCATGGCCAATGCGTTCCGAGCCGATTTCGAGGGCTTCCCACACGCTCGCTGGACCCGCCATCTCGCCCGCGTGGCAGGTTAAGCGCAATCCTCGATCCCGTGCCTCGCGATAAAGATTGGCGAAGAGACGTGCCGGTCCGCGCTCTTCGTCACCCCCTAAGCCGATGGCAACCACTCCTTCGCCGACACGCTCGGCTGCCAGATCGAAGACGGGCTTGGCGGTCTCCGGGCCGAACTGGCGAATCGCATCGAAGATCCAGCGTACGGTGATCGGGCTACGCGAGACTTCACGCATCAGTGCATCGTAAATGGCGGAAAGATTCTGTTCTTTCCAGAGCACCACGCCGGCCGATAGAATCACTTCCGCGTAGGTGACGCCTTCGCTCTCCAGCCGCTCGAACAGCCGGCGGGCCACGCGCGCGTAATCGGCAGGAGTGCGCAGGCGCTTGTTCACCCAGACGAAGCTCTTCAAAAAGCCGGCGAAATCGGAATATGCCGTGTTGGCTGCGATTTCTTCGGGAGTAAGCGACGGATCGATCTCCAGCAGTGTGTCAGGCTCGACCGACCCATCAAGGTGAAGGTGCAATTCTGCTAGCGGCGGCATCCAGTGCCATAATAGCGATGTGCAAGCCGCGCCTGTCGCTACTTCCTTGACACCCTTCGATTTGCATTTGCATGCCGAGGGCACGCATCACGAGAGTTATCGCATGTTGGGCGCGCACCTGGTGCGCGAAGGGGATACGCGCGGAGTACGCTTCGCGCTGTGGGCGCCGAACGCAGACGATGTCAGCGTTATCGGCGACTTCAATCAGTGGAACCGCGCTAACCATCCGATGCAGCGGCGGGATGGTGGGGTATGGGAGTTGTTTATCCCGATGCTGGGCGCGGGGACCCATTACAAGTATTCTGTGCGTGCTCTCTCGGGCGAGGTGCAAGAGAAATCAGATCCGTACGCATTCTTCGCTGAGGCGCCGCCGCGCACTGCCTCCATCGTGTGGGGACTGAACAACCACACCTGGGCGGATCAAGCCTGGATGGAGGAGCGGGGACGTCGCAGCCTGCAACACGAAGCGGTCTCAATTTACGAAGTGCATCTGGAATCTTGGATGCGCAAACCCTCCCATGAATCGCTGAGCTATCGCGAGCTGGCGGAGCGGCTGGTTACTTACGTTCGCGACTTGGGTTACACGCATCTGGAACTGATGCCGGTGATGGAGCATCCGTTCTCCGGGTCCTGGGGTTATCAGGTGACGGGCTATTTCGCGCCCACTTCGCGATTCGGCACGCCGGATGACTTCCGTTATTTCGTCGACTGCTGCCACCGGGCCGGCCTGGGCGTGATTCTGGATTGGGTGCCGGGACACTTTCCACGCGATGCGCACGGTCTGTGGCGTTTCGATGGCACCGCGCTCTACGAACACGAAGATCCGCGGCAAGGCGAGCATCGCGAATGGGGCACGCTTATCTTCAACTACGGCCGCAACGAAGTGCGAAATTTCCTGCTGTCGAACGCGCTGTATTGGCTGCGCGAGTTCCATATCGACGGCCTGCGCGTGGATGCAGTGGCGTCCATGCTGTATCTGGATTATGCGCGCGAGCAGGGCGAGTGGATTCCTAATCGCTTTGGCGGCCGGGAGAATCTGGAAGCGATCGACTTTCTGAAGCGCTTCAACGAGCTGGCGCACCAGGAGCCGGGCGCGATCACTATCGCCGAGGAATCGACTGCCTGGCCGGGCGTGTCGCGTCCGGTCTATACCGGCGGCCTGGGATTCACCATGAAATGGAACATGGGCTGGATGCACGATATGTTCCAGTACTTCGCCAAGGACTCGGTGTTCCGCAAGTATCATCAGCAACTGATCACGTTCAGCATGCTATATGCGTTTACGGAAAACTTTGTGCTGCCGGTGTCGCACGACGAAGTGGTGTATGGGAAACGATCCCTGATTTATAAGATGCCTGGAGACGAGTGGCAGCGCTTCGCCAATACCCGCGCGTTTTTGGCGTACATGTTCGCGCATCCCGGCAAGAAGCTGCTGTTCATGGGGACGGAATTCGGGCAGACATCTGAGTGGAACCACGATGCACAGCTCGAATGGCGGCTGCTGCAATATCCCATCCATTACAAATTGCAGACCATGGTGAAGGAGCTGAACTGGCTATACCGCCGCGAGCCCGCGCTATTCGAAGTGGACGATTCCTATCACGGTTTCGAGTGGATCGATTTACAGGATGCGGAGTCCTCGATCATCACCTTCATCCGATTTGCGCGTAACCGCGAAGACTTCATCGTGTTCGCGTGCAATTTCACACCGGTGCCGCGCGAAGGCTACCGCATAGGCGTGCCGAAAGCCGGACTGTATCGCGAATTGTTCAATACCGACTCGGAGTTATTCGGCGGCGCCAACCTGGGCAATGCCGGTGCCGTCTGGGCGGATGAAATCCCGTTTCATGGGCGTCCGGCGAGCCTGAACGTGACCGTCCCGCCGCTGGCAGTAGTGGCGTTTAAGCTGTAAGGTCGAATTCAGCGGAGTGCATTGAGCCCCTCGGTGGCCTTCTTGAAGTTCGGATCGATCTGTAGCGCCCTCTCGAAAGCGTGCTTCGCCAAGTCCGAATTGCCAGCTGCCGTATACGCCCGGCCGAGGCCATACTGTGAACTTGCCGATTTCGGATAGTCCGCCGCGTTCGCTTTCAGCAGCTCGATGGACGCTGCGTAATCGCCCATCTTGGCCATTTGATAGCCCACGAATTCGATACCTTCGCGAGTGTCAACCTCGGGGTGAGTGGTTTTGAAAAGCCGATAGGTATACATCACGCTGACCGTGTCTGTCCGCTCATTGTAGAGTTGCTCCAAGCACTCCTGCAGAGGTGTGCGAAACCGCGGGGCGGGGCTGAATATGGACGGATCGTGAATCGTGTTGGCTTCAATGGTGACGCGGCGGCTTTCGGCAAGTACCCGCCCGGTGGCTATTTCGACCTCAAGCTCACGGCGCGACATCAAGACTCCATTGACGGGTTGGTAATCGCTGAACCGCGTTTCGCTGGTGACCGAACTGCCGAAGGCATGGATTGGCGCCGATTTCCGATCTGCGATCAGCAGGAAAGTATCGCGATCGACGAACACGTATTTCTGGAAGCCGTCTGCGAGCGTAACCTGGATCTTGTAGCACTCGCGGTCACCGATCTTTTCGCTTCCGGCGAGTTCGAGTTGAGTGCCTTTCTCCCGATAGTCAACCAGAGAATCCTGCAAAAACTCGGACGTGTGGCGGGTGGCGGCCGCAGCGGCTCCGACGGTCCGGACGACGATACCCGGATCACGGTAATATTCCCAGGAGCTGCCGTCGAAACCTTCCCGCAAATCCGGGTTGGCAATGGCAGGATCGCCGATGACCCCGTAGTAGGGCCGAAGGAAAGCCATATAATTGCGCGCCCGGATCGGCATTTCGGGAGGAATCAGGCCTCCTTCATGATGCATTCCGCGAATGACGAGAGATTGCAGCGCATGGATTCTTTCGGCTCCTCCCAGGGCTTCCACGTGCCGCAGGACAATCTGATCGATGGTGAGTGCTTCCTGGCCGGCAGCCGCTGTTGTGAGCAGGACGCAGGTGATAAAGAGAAGTCGAACTGATGTTCGCATCACGGATGTAGGTTGTACTGCACGTCGACAATAAGGTTACGGGGAAATGTGAGGTCACCGGCCCACGCGTACGGAACGGGACATCATTTTGCGATAAGCTCGACCAGAGGCGCCTCGATGGAAGTTCAAAAATCGATTTTACCGGTTTGCATTCTTCTTACGGGTTTTGCTGCAGCCCAGCCCGCGCGCACGCCGGACGTGGCATATGTTCCTACCACCAATGTGGCCGTGGAGGCGATGCTCAAGCTTGCCGACGTGACGAGTTCAGACACGGTCTTCGATTTAGGATGCGGCGATGGCCGGATTGTCATTGCCGCAGCGAAGCTGCGCGGCGCGCGCGGCGTCGGTATCGATATCGATCCGGTGCGGGTCAGGGAGAGCCGGGCGAATGCGAAAAAGGCCGGCGTTGCGAAGAGGGTCCGGTTCGAAGAGAACGATGTGTTCGAAGCCGACATTCACGAGGCGACGGTGGTGACCCTGTTCCTTCTGCCGGAGCTCAACGTCAAACTGCTTCCCAAGCTGCTGCGGGATTTGAAGCCGGGGACGCGGATCGTTTCAAATACCTTCGACATGGGCGATTGGCAGCCAGCCAAGGAAGTAACGGTCGGCGATCCGGATGAGGCAGGGCATCCGTTTAGTCACCGGCTGTACTTGTGGATTGTCCCGCCGCTAGTCGTCAATTAGCGTCACCCGATTCGGCGTGTCTCGACCCTTGGGTAGTGTCCTTATAGTTCGCCTATAAGGACACTACCGACCCTTGACTCCCAGCTGCCGATGTGATTTAAAGTCTTATATCTACGTGTGATTTCCTTCTAAGGAGGGTCAAACATGCCTGCCCGATTGAATTCATCCGATCACAAACTGATTGGCAAGGATTATCCGACGCCCGATCTGGTCGCGAAGGTGACCGGAAGAGCGAAATACGCCGAGGATTATCGCGTCGACGGCATGCTCTTCGCTCGTTTGCTGCTGAGCCCCTACCCGCATGCGCGCGTCCGCCGTATTGACACCAGCGCGGCATTGGCGATGCCGGGCGTGAAGGCGATTCTCACCGCCGACGACCTTCCGGAGCCGGCCGATAGCCTCACCGACGATGGCACGGTGATTAAGGCCAATACATTGGGCGATCATGGGCTTACCAATGAGCCGGTGTATCAGGGCGAACCGATTCTCGCCGTGGTCGCCGTCGATGAACTGACCGCTGTCGAAGCGATTGAAAGAATTCGCATCGATTATGAACGGCTGCCCTACGTGGTCGATCCGCTGGAAACCTTGAAGCCCGGCAGCCCAAATCCGCGAATGGAAGGCAACGTCTGGGTTCGTCCTGAGGCCCCGGCGCCGGTCAAGGGGCAGCGGCCATCCCGTCCGGCACCTACGATCCAGGAACTCAAGTGGACCGAGGCAGACTTCGCCGACGCAAAAGACGGCAAGCTTCCGATGGGCAAGGCCACCGACGAGTGGTCCTTTGGCGACCTAGATGCCGCCTTCAAGAATGCAGCCTACACGATGGACCACACCTTCGTGACGCCTAACACCAGTCATATTTGCCTGGAAACACGCACGGCGATGGCCTACTGGCAGAACGGGAAAGTTTTTGTCTATACCGGCACCCAGAGCACCGCGCAAACGGTTCCTGCGATTGCTCGCTGGCTGGGGGTCACTCCGGATAAGGTGGTGCTCATCAGCGAATATACCGGCGGAGGTTTTGGCAGCAAAGGAACGGCAGCCATTTCGCTGATCATTCCGGCGCTGCTCGCGAGGAAAGCCAACGCGCCGGTCATGATGCGCATCAGCCGGGAGGAAGAATATTACATTGGCCGTGCGCGTCCCGCCATGCTGGGACGGATGAAGATCGCTTTCTCCAAGGAAGGCCGCATCACGGGGCTCGACATGTTCGTCATTTGCGACAACGGCGCGTATGACGCAGTCGGCGATGCCGCGTCGTCAGGACGAATCGTATCGCTGTTATATCAACCGCAGGCAATGCGCTGGCGCGGCCTGACGGTGCTGACCAACACTCCACCGCGCGGAGCCCAAAGTGCACCAGGAGGCATGCAGGGCATCACTATCATGGAGACGGCGCTCGCTCAAGCCTCGCGCAAACTGGGGATCGATCAGGTGGCGCTGCGGCGCATCAACGCTCCCTCTGGCAAGGCGCCATTCGGGCCTCCTAGCGCAAGCGGGAAACTGCCGTATTGCACCAGTTCGTTTATCAAAGAAGCGCTTGACCGCGGTTCAGAGCTGTTTCGCTGGAAGGAACGGGCCGCGCTGCCCAAGCGAAGCGGAACCATGGCGCGCGGTGTGGGTGTTTCGGTGAGCTGTTATTCGGGTGGCTCGATCGGCTTCGATGGTCTGTTTGTTCTCAAGCCCGATGGCAAGCTGTATATTCAATCCGGCATCGGCAATCTTGGCACCGAATCGGTGCACGACGTCCACCGCGTGGCCGCTGAAATGTTGGGCGTGCCGTGGGAAAAAGTTGAAGTCACTTGGGGAAGCTCGGCCAAGAATCTGCCGTGGACCTGCGTCTCGGGCGGTAGCCAGACCACTCACGCCATGACGCGCGCGGCGCATGCGGTTGCGACCGAGGGCCGGAAGCGCCTGCAGGAGATTGCAGCCAAGGATCTCGGCGGCAGGCCGGAGGACTATGAGGTCGCCAACGAGCGCGTCTTCCGCAAGGGCGGTGGGGCTGGGATGAGCCTTGCACAGGCCGCGCAGCGCGCGATTCAGCTCGGTGGAGTCTACGACGGACATGAGGTGAGCGATCCGGAAGTCAATCGAGTCACGAAGGCGTCGGTCGCGGGGCTGATGGGCCAGGGATTAGTAGTCGCTGCCCGCGACAAGTATCCGCATGATGGCCAGACCTTGTCGTATGTCGCCAGCTTCGCCGAAGTACAAGTAGACCTCGAAACCGGAATGTATCACCTCACGGATTTCCTGGCAGTTGCCGACGTGGGGACGGTGATTCATCCGCGCGCATTGGGCGGCCAGGTTATGGGCCGGTCGGTTCTGGGAATTGCGCACGCCATCGGTCAGAAATGGGTATACGACCAGCATTACGGCCTACCCATCGCTAAGCGCATGCACTACAACAAGCCGCCGACAATTATGGACCTGCCGGTGAATATGAAATGGGATGCCGTTAACATTCCCGATCCGGAGACCCCGGTAGGCGCGCGCGGTATCGGCGAGCCGCCGGTGGGTGGCGGATGCTCCGCGGTCCTGAACGCGATCGCGGATGCGGTCGGGGACGAAGTGTTCCGGCGGGCGCCGGTGAACCTTGACACGATTCTTGCTTCGATCGAAGCGGGACGGCCAATGCAGGACGGACTCCGGGCCCACATATAAGTCCGTAGCTGAAGACATCTTGTCACGCGACTGTCAGCGGCGCCGGGAACTTGAAGTCTACTTTTCGGACGCGATATGGAACCCAGTGTTGGCCGCGGGCACGCCCGCGTAAATGGCGACTTGCAAGAGCACTTCTTCCACTTCTGTTAGTTCGAGGCCTCCGGCCAAACCGGCGCGCAAGTGCAATCGGAATTCTTCCCAGCGCCCTAGCGACGCTGTGATGGCCAGCACCAGGAGGCGGCGAATTTTTGGGTCGAGACCTGGCCGGGTCCACACTGTTCCCCAGGCGTAGCGCGTGATCAATTCCTGAAAATCGCGCGTCAGTTCGGTAGTGTTCGCCACGGCGCGGTCTACGTGGGCGCCGCCGAGTATAGCGCGGCGCATCGCGAAACCCGCGGCCAGCGGGTCATCGTTCTGCGGCGGCAACAGGAAATCGAACAGCGCGCTGGTGAAAGCCGACGGCAATTCGACGTTCGAGAGGTGAGCGGCGTCCAACACCACAGAGCGGGCAGCCGGAATTGAGGCGGTGAGCAAATCGCCATGGCCCTCCCAAGGCGTGGCGGCATCCAGAGAACCACCGATGACGAGCGTCGGCACGCGAATGTGGCGGAGCAGCGGTCGCTGGTCCATGTCGCGGACCGCGGCGCAGCAACCCGCATATCCCACCGGATTCGCCGCAAGCAACGCGGTTCGCGAAGTCGCCACCTGCGGGTTCGGCGAAGCCAGCAAACGCTTGCTGAAGAAGCGGTCCATCACAGCCTTCTCGACGGCCATCATTCCACCTTCGAGCACCGCCTTGCGCCGCGCTTCGAACAACTCCGGGGCTCCGACTCGCGGTGACGTGTTGGCCAGCACCAGATGAGTAATTCGCTCCGCGGCATTGGCGCCGAGCCACTGGCCGATCATCCCACCCAGCGAAAGTCCGCAATAAGCGAAGCTCGCACGCTTCGCCGAATCTACGGCTGCGATCACATCTCGGCCCAGTTGCTCGATGGTGTAATCGCCCGCCGGAGAGTCTGACGCGCCGTGGCCGCGCAGGTCCATGCGCAGCACTTGAAAGTAGCGCAGCAGCGCGGGCATTTGCGGATCCCACAGACCATGGTCAACGCCAAGCGAGTG
>Ga0105239_10006184_pt1 | contig 13934 bp, 16 predicted proteins | sample KBSC44metaG_FD_92761 | JGI IMG/M metagenome (GOLD analysis project Ga0105239, IMG submission 92761) | Corn rhizosphere microbial communities from Kellogg Biological Station, Michigan, USA - KBS C4-4 metaG | ecosystem: Host-associated > Plants > Roots > Rhizosphere > Soil | place: Michigan, USA... | reverse complement strand
GTACGAAGAAATGTTTTTGCCAGGTCCAGTTTCGTTAATTCGTTCTGCAAATGCTCCGTTCTCATGTCTCGCGTTAATTTGATGGCGCCGCCCGTAACTAAATAGCAATTCGGCGACAAACGTATCGCATATAACCTCAGCCAGCTATTTCTAATTCTGGCTTTGCTTTTCTGATGCGTAGTTATTGCATGTTCAAAGTTATTTAATGGCTTGAAAAGATGCTGCAGGCGGTTGTGCCACCCTGTAAAGCCCTGTTCAGCATAATCGAAAAGCACATCTTCCAATTCCTCTATTTCTTTCAGTGTTTTCTCCACCGCCCCTTCTATAGTAATTCTTCCAAAAAAGCCTATCATTAAATTCACTTTCTTTTTATCAAAGAAATCTTCTAACCACTCTGTTTTATTTATTAAAGCAAAAAACTTAGCAAATTCATTCTTCTCTTCACCATTTAATTGAATTGACCATACACCCTCACCATTGTTTTCATTCACAAAGATACGAACCATTTTCATAAAATAAACTTATAGGTTGATTATTTATTAACATCTAAATGCTTAAACGTGGTTGTATGTCAGTGTGCAGCTAATGATTGTCTACGATTGGTGAGCTGTTTTACAGCTTAAACGGAGTTAATTTAACGGGGAGTTAATTCTTTTGAAGTAGTCGCTGATTGCGACGAGCGAATATACTTTATAAGTACAAAAAAGCATCGCTGATTTTCAATTATTAAAGTTATAGTGGAAAAAAATTTATCTCTCCACTAGTCCTACCCATATGCTTCATGTGTCTATTATGAGGGAATTCTTCCGGGATTAAAATATTAATGAGTTATACCCCTAAACCATCTTGCTTAAGCGGAAGGATTTTCTCATGTGATCTGTACTCCCGTTTTACTGGAAAGGGGCTAACTTATCTGGTTGGTCCCTTCCAAAACGTGGTTATTAGGAGGCGTGAAAAATATAAAACATGAACGATTTCTTTTTTATAAGACAAAGTGGAAAGCTGCACCGTGTTGCGCTGGGTGATGTACTTTTTATAGAAGGATTGAGAAACTATTGCCGTATTCATACCAAAAACGGCATACTGGTAACATTGAAAACAATGAAGGAGCTGGAATCGTGGTTACCGGCAAAGGATTTTATTCGTATTCATAAGTCATACATCATAGCCATCAATAAGATCTTCCAGGTCACGAAATCTGAAGTGTGTCTGAATAAAAGCCAATGCATTCCTGTGGGAGAAACATTTCGCCCAAAACTGAAGTCGTTTATTTCCGGAAATATGTTATAAAAAAACCTTACTCCGGCTCATTCTTTCTGTTCGGCTCATTATCTATGAACTCGGGCTGGTCTTTATATTGCGTGTCTTTGTCGCTTGGTTTGGGATAAGACCGTTCATCGGTTGCTTTCTTTTCCTGGTTAATGCTATATTCATCTGCCGAACCTTCACGTATTTTATTGTCAGTTTTTTTATCTTTTTTGTTGTCTTCCGGTTTCTGTGCCATAATCACTATTTATTATATTGATAATAAAAAAATATACCGTTTGGGGTTTGAAGTTTGTGGTTTGATGTGGTGGCAGACAGGCAGCCTGTGCGGGGATTAAAAACTACAAACTACAGACTATAAATCACAAACCTAATTGGTATCATTGTTGTTTATTAGCAACCCTCAATGTATCATATGCTTAAAAAGGCCCTGATTGTCATGCTATTACTGACCGGCACCTGCTGGCTGGTTTTTTCACAGAACAATTCACTCACGCAGAGTATAAAACGCGGACAGGAAGTATTTAACATCACCTGTAAAAACTGTCATAAAGAAAACGGGCTGGGGCAGGAAGGCGTTTATCCTCCACTGGCGAAATCAGATTTTCTGGCAAAAGATGCAAAACGCGCTATTGGCATTGTAATGCATGGTTTGAATGGTGAAATAACTGTTAATGGTAAAATGTATAATCTCGATATGCCTCCACAAACCCAATTAAACGATCAGCAGATAACCGATGTCTTGAATTTTGTTCGCAACAGCTGGGGTAACAAAGGAAAAGCAATTACAACAGCACAGGTACTTCAACTTCGCTCAGCTTCAGCATCAAATATAAACAAGTAAGCCTCCCGCAGAGAGAGGCCTACTATGCCATTTATCACCGCTCTGGTTATATTTCGTTCAGGTTAAAGGGAAGTTTTCGAATGCGTTTACCCGTTAAATCGAAAATGGCATTGCACAGGGCAGGGGCGAAGGGTGGTAAACCAGGTTCCCCAACACCGCCCGGTTTTTCGTCATTTTCCATAATATACACTTCTATGTCCGGAACATCCATGATGCGCGGCATATGGTATTTATCGAAATTCTGTTCTACTGCTTTTCCATCTTCAAAATGTGTTTCATGAATGGTCGCTGCGCCCAGCGCCATTACGATACTTCCTTCTACCTGTTGCCTGATAATATCAGGATTCACATACCAGCCGCAATCCATCACTGCCACAATTCTGTCGATTGTAATTTTTCCATCTGCCTTGCGTGATACCTTCACTGCTTCGCCCACTACACTTTTAAAACATTCGGTTATCGCTACGCCCCATCCTTCATTTTTGGTGCGCGATTTCCATCCTGTTTTTTCTTCTATAGTGTCTATGAGGGCCTGATACCTTTCGTTGTTCAGATGCTGCCTTCTGAAATCAAGCGGATCTTTTGCGGCAGCATGCGCCAGCTCATCCATAAAACTTTCATAGGCAAAACCATTCGTAGAAGAATACACCGAACGCCACCACATAACAGGTATATTCGATTCGGTTGGTATATCTGCAAAACTGTAATTGTCGATACTTTCAAAATAGGGTTCCAGAAAACCTTCGGTTGTGCTGCCATTAAAATGCGCTTTATTGGCATGTGGCCACTGATGGTCCATATTCTGTGCAGCCATTTTTGTTTGAAAGGCTTCAATACGACCGTTATTCAATGATGCCTTGCATTCGTATACGGCGCCGGGGCGAAAAGGCCCCTGTGTCATATCATCTTCGCGCGACCACACCACCTGTACCGGCGCTTTTATTTCTTTTGAAATTAAAGCAGCTTCCGCTGTATAATCTGTAAATGCTTTTCTGCCGAAGCCACCGCCGAGGAAGGTCATATGCACGGTTATCTTTTCAACCGGCATTTTCAGTCGTTCGCTTAAGTCGCTTTGGATCCAGTCCGGTCCCTGGATTGGGCCCCATATTTCGCAGTGGTCATCTTTCACATCCGCTATGCAGTTCAGCGGTTCCATACAGGCGTGTGCCTCGTAAGGCGTTTCGTATACTGCTTCTACCTTTTTATCTGATTTGGTAAATACTACTTCAAAATTACCGCCGGTGCGTTCAGAGAGGCTCTGCTTTTTCAGATCTTCTTTCATACGGTTATACAGTGCGGTGGTATCCACGTGTTCAAAACCTGTATCGTCCCATTCAACTTTCAATACTTTACGCGCCTGCATGGCGGCCCAGGTACTGTCGGCCACGATGGCAACACCTTCACGAATGGTATCAAATACCGGCATTTGTACTTTCAATACATGCTTTACGCCCGGCATGGCTTTCACGGCGCTGTCGTCGAAACTTTTTACTTTTCCCAAAAAACGTGGATTGCGTTCTACTACGGCATACAGCATGCCCGGTAATCTTTTATCCAGACCAAATTCTGCTTTACCATTTACTTTAAGTGGTGTATCCTGTCTTGGCAGTGATTTGCCAATTATGTTGTAGTCTTTTCTTTCTTTAAGTATCACCTGTTTGGGAGGAGTCAATTTTGCAGCCTCCTCTACCAGATCGCCATATCCGAATTTTTTATTCGAAGGCCGGTGGATCACTTCTCCTTTCAATGCATAACATTCCTCTTTTGGCACATTCCATTTTTTAGCGGCAGCTTCTATCAGCATTTCACGGGCTGTAGCGCCGGTGCGTAACAGCATTTTATACGATCCGCGAACAGTAGAGCTTCCACCTGTTACCTGACTGCCGAATTTATGCTGATCGCCGGTGGCAAATGCAATGGATACCTGATTCAGATCTACCTCCAGTTCTTCTGCTATTATTTGCGGAACAGCCTGAAAAGAACCCTGGCCCATTTCGGAACGGTGGTTCAAAAGTGATACTTTACCGGTTTTATCGATCGAAATCCATGAGGTTAATTCAATACCCAGATTGTCGGCCGTTTCAGCTGTCATAATGGTTTCGCTGTCGTTGGCCAGAACCGGTAAATAATATCCTATAGTTAAGGCGGCGCCGGTTAACCCGGACAGTTTTAAAAACCGGCGGCGATTGATTGATTTTGCTTTTTGCATGATGCTGGCTGATTAGGTTAGAAACTTTTTGCCGGTTGCTGTTTCATAAGATCAGCGGCCCGGTGAATTGCTTTGCGAATACGCGGGTAGGTACCACAGCGGCAAATATTGCCGTTCATGGCAAGATCGATATCATGGTCGGTGGGATTGGGGTTACGCTTAAGCAAGGCTACAGCCGACATGATCTGGCCCGACTGACAATAGCCGCACTGCGGAACCTGCTCGGCAATCCAGGCCTGCTGCACTGCATGCGAATTATCGGCCGATAATCCTTCAATAGTGGTAATTTTTTGATTTCCTACTGCCGAAACGGGCATAGAACACGAACGGATGGCATTTCCATTGAGATGCACTGTGCAGGCGCCGCATTGCGCCATACCACATCCGTATTTTGTTCCGGTAAGATTCAGTACATCGCGCAGTACCCAAAGCAGCGGCATTTTGGAATCAGCTTCAACGGTATAATTGTGGCCATTGATGCTGAGATTGTATGAGGCCATAAAATCAGGGATTTAGATAATAGTAAGGTACAACAATACGATACGCTATAAAAAACTAATTATACCAACGGCTCATCAGTTTTGCCCAATGCCGTTGGTCGAAATTTTTGCAACATTTTGGCCCAAACTATTGTAATTTGTAATAGGATCGGGAAACTCAGGACTCCCAGAAGTTCCATATGAAAGAAATACAATCCATTATAAAAGCCTTTGACGAAGCGCAGCAGCAGGGTAAGCAAACAGCGCTGGCAACTGTAGTACATGTACAGGGCTCGTCCTATCGCAGACCGGGCGCCCGTATGCTGATTACTGAAGACGGACAGTTAACCGGCGCCATCAGTGGCGGCTGCCTCGAGGGTGATGCTTTGCGCAAAGCGCTGCTGGTAATGTCGCGGCAGCAACCGATGCTGGTAACCTACGATACTACCGATGAAGACGATGCCAAACTGGGTGTTGGGCTTGGTTGCGAGGGCATTATTCATATTGTGATTGAACCCATCTTACCCCATCAGCCCGATAATCCCATTCAGTTATTAAAAACGATCAGCGCCCAGCGGCAAAATGCAGTGTTGGTAATGTTGTTCAGTCTGCAGGATCGCAGGGAAGTTCAGCCCGGTACCTGTTTATTACAATTACAGAACGAAACCGTGGCTGCCCGTTTTACCAACGATACACTCCAAAAGGCGCTGGCAACAGATGCAAAAACAGCTTTCATCAATCAGGTTTCGGCAACCAAAACCTATGTGTCGGACGGAAAACAATTCACGGCATTTATTGAACTGATCAGACCTGCTGTATCGCTGGTAATTATTGGGGCAGGTAATGATACCATTCCCGTAGCGCAAATGGCTGAGATCATGGGGTGGCAGGTTACTGTGGTTGATGGAAGACCTCAATACGCCACTGCCGAGCGGTTCCCCTCCTGCAGTGTACTGATATCTAAAAGCGATAAAGTACTTGAACAGATAGCCATCGATACGCAAACGGTTTTTGTGTTGATGACGCATAATTATAATTATGATCTGAAAGTGTTGCGCGAATTGCTCATACAAAAAGTAACTTATATCGGCATGCTGGGACCAAGAAAGAAACTGGTCCGCATGCTGGAGGAATTAAAAGCAGAAGGTATTCAGCCTACAGAAGAACAATTGGCAAGTATCTACGGTCCTGTTGGATTAAACATTGGCGCAGAGAATGCCGAAGAAATTGCGCTGGCAATAATAGCAGAGATCAAGGCTGTAACTGCAGGCCGTACTGGTCAATCCTTACGCGACTGTGCCGATACCATTCATCCGCGTGTAGAGAAAGAAATAGAGGCTGTGAAATTACCGATGTAACCCTCAATGACCCGCACACAAATAATCATATTAGCCGCCGGCGCTTCAACCCGTCTCGGTAGTCCCAAACAATTATTGCAATGGCAGGGCAGAAGCCTGTTACAACATGCCGTGCAAACAGCGGCTGAAGTAGTGCCGAAACCTGTGGTAGTATTAGGCGCTAATGCGGCTCAGCTGGAAGCAGAACTGGATACAACCCTTGTGCAGATCGTTCATAATCCATCGTGGCAGGAGGGCATTGCTTCATCTATTCATGCCGGTCTTTCTGCTGTATTGAACCAACCATCACCGGCGGAACAGGTAATTTTTATGGTCTGCGACCAGCCTTATGTATCGGCCGATCTGTTAAAAGAACTGATCAGCGAACAGCAGCAAACCGGCAAGGCTATAGTGGCCAGCGCCTATGCCAATACACTGGGCATTCCGGCGCTTTTCACAAAAACAATGTTCTCGCAATTGATTGATTTGCAGGGCGACATGGGCGCAAAGAAGATCATTCAGCAGCATCCAGCCGGTACCTCTGCCGTTAATTTCCCTTTAGGAAATATTGATATCGATACTACAGAAGAATACCGGAATTTAATGGGAATGTCATAATAGTCTCCCATACTTACACACTCTCGGTCTTTCGGACTTTTTAAGTTAATTTTACTGTTTCAATCAATTGGGGAAATGATAATTGACCAGTTTAACAGAGTGCACGATTATTTAAGGATTTCACTTACGGACAACTGCAACTTTCGTTGCTTTTACTGTATGCCGGAAGAGGAATATGATTTCGCTCCTGCTTCCCGATTGATGCAGGCTCATGAAATAGAAACGTTGTCGAAGACATTTGTTGATCTGGGCGTAAAGAAGATACGCCTTACCGGTGGAGAACCACTGGTGCGTAAAGATGCTGCTGATATTATTCTGGCATTATCAAAACTACCGGTTACGCTAACGCTTACTACCAATGGCTCACGCCTGCATGAGTTTTTACCTGTGCTGAAACAGGCCGGTATTACATCACTCAATGTAAGCTTAGATACATTACAGGCCGATAAATTTCAGATAGTTACCCGCCGCGATCAGTTTAAACGTGTATACGATAATATTCACCTGCTGCTCGATAATGGCATCCGCGCCAAAGTGAATGTGGTAGTGATGAAAGATTTCAATGAAAACGAGATCAATGATTTTGTCACATGGACCAAAGACACACCGGTACATGTTCGATTTATTGAATTCATGCCATTTCAGGGAAACCGGTGGACGAGCAACAAAGTACTTACCTGGCAACAGATATTACAGATCGTTGAAGGACAGTATTCCTTTATCCGTCTTAAAGATGAAGCGAATGATACTGCCAAAAAATATATCGTTCCCGGTCATGCCGGAACATTTGCTGTGATCAGCACCATGAGCGCTCCTTTCTGCGGAACCTGTAACCGTATGCGGTTAACGGCAGACGGTAAAATGAAGAACTGTCTTTTTTCCAAAGAAGAAACCGATCTGCTCAGTGCATTGCGTAATGGGCAAGATGTTATTCCCTTGATTCGCGGAAGTATTCACGCTAAAGCCAAAGAACTGGGCGGCCAGTTCACTGCCGATTTTGAACATATAGAAGCATCGGCTATTCAAAACCGAAGCATGATCACAATAGGAGGCTAATATCACCACCATGATTTCTGTAACAGAAGCCAAAAATATTATTCGCGCCAATGCCACTCCTTTATCACCTGTAACCGTTCCGCTGCAAGAGGCAGCAGGTATGGTATTGGCAGCCGATGTATACGCCCGCACAGATATTCCAGCCTTTAACCAGAGCGCCATGGATGGCTATGCTATCTCCTTCGAAGGCTGGCAACTGCATAAAACATTAAACATAAACGGAGAAATACCGGCCGGAGAGTCTGAATTATTTCTGTTGCAGAATGATCAGGCCATTCGCATTTTCACCGGTGCGCCTGTGCCGTCGGGTGCAGATGTGGTAGTAATGCAGGAAAAAGTGGAGGTAAAAGATAACGTGCTTTATATACAGGACGACCAGTTGCAGGCTGGCCTGAATGTGAGAATAAAAGGTTCTGAAATAAAAGCAGGTGAACTGGTGCTCGCCAAAGGCCAGCGTTTAACTCCCTCGGCTATAGGATTTCTGGCTACAACAGGCGTGGCTGAAGTAACAATTTATCCGACTCCATCAATAAGCATTATCGTTACCGGTAATGAATTGCAGCAACCCGGTGAACCGTTAACGCATGGACAGGTGTACGAATGTAATTCCTATCAGCTGCGAGCCGCACTGCAGTTACTGCAAATAGATGAAGTACCTGTATTCAAAGCGAAAGACGACCCGCATACGGTAAAACATGCACTGACCAGCACCCTTGACAACAGCGATGTAGTACTCTTAACGGGCGGCGTAAGTGTGGGCAATTATGATTTTGTTCCGGAGGCTGCAGCCGCCTGCGGCGTTATTACATTATTTCATAAATTAAAACAACGGCCCGGTAAACCTTTGTTTGTAGGGAAGAAAGGTGATAAACTGATCTTTGGTTTGCCCGGTAATCCGTCTTCGGTGCTTACCTGTTTTTATGAATATGTAATACCTGCATTGGAACAGCTCATGCAATTAAAAAATGTAATTACAACCATACAGGCTCCTTTGGCAAAACCATATGTAAAAACAGCACAGCTCACCTTTTTCCTGAAAGGGCATTACGATGGACAAACCGCTGTACCACTCGATTCACAGGAATCGTACAGGTTGCGTTCCTTTGCTGTGGCCAACTGCCTGCTGTGTTTACCCGAAGAAAAAATGGAATACCAGCAGGGCGATATGGTAGAAGTACATTTATTACCTGCCTGATAAGATCGGATAGATTAAGTAAATTTGTGTAACAGTAAAAGCGTATTATGCCGGTAAATGTAATAGTGTTTGGGCAGCTTACAGATATAATGGGTAATCGGCCCTTTACAGTAGATGATGTGGCCGATACAAGCCAGTTAGTTCAACGTTTGAATGAACGTTACCCTGCCCTGGTCACCGCCCCTTATATCATTGCTGTAGATAAGCAAATCGTTAATGGTAATACCGTTTTAACCGGTGATAATACGGTTGCTCTGTTGCCACCGTTCGCAGGAGGATAATCACCTTTTCAAAACATTCATCATGCTTACAGAACGCAAACCCAAAAATATATTTACGCAGGGAGCAATTGATCCTTCCTTTATTGCTACCAGTATTCAAAAGCACAACGAAAAAACAAATATTGGCGGTCACAGCATTTTCCTGGGGCAGGTAAGAGCTGATGTAATCAATGACAATAAAGTAAAAGCCATTGAATACACCGCTTATGAAGAAATGGCGCTTGAAAAAATGCATCAGATCAGAGAAGATATTTTTGCAAAATATCCGCTCGTTTGTATGCACGTACATCATAGTCTGGGAAAAATTGCTGCCGGCGAAATTTGTCTTTTTGTTTTCACTTCTTCCCAGCACCGCAAAGCCGCCATTGATGCCTGCACCGAAACTGTAGAAAGAATAAAGGCTGAACTGCCTATCTGGGGCAAGGAGATCTTCGAAGATGAAAATTATCAATGGAAGGAGAATAAATAAATGCAGGAGGCATAAAAGGTATTATAATTGCCGATTCACGATTGACGATTCACGATGATAAACATTACCCATAAAATAACCAGTTTACGCCAGGCTGTTGCATCTGCCATTGTGAAAGTATCGAAGCAGGAAACGATTGATGCTATTCAGCAAAGAAAAGTGCCAAAAGGCGATGTGTTTGAATTTTCCCGCGCAGCCGGTTTGCTCGCTATAAAAAAAACCAGTGATGTAATTCCCGATTGTCATCCTTTACCGGTTGAATATGCTGCTATCACGCATACCATCGACGGATTGAATATTATCATCACCGTTGAAGTACATACCATTTATAAAACCGGGGTAGAAGTAGAAGCTATGCATGGCGCTTCTGTTACAGCTTTAACCATGTATGATATGTTAAAGCCGCTTGATAAAGAGATTGAAATTTCCACTATTAAACTCGTTAATAAAAAAGGCGGCAAAACAGATTTCAAGGATTCGCTTACAAAAAACCTGCGTTGCGCAGTGATCGTTTGCTCAGATAGTATTTCTGCAGGAGATAAAGAAGACAGGGCAGGTAAAGTGATCATTGAAAAATTAAAGCAATGCAATCTAAGCACAGCGATCTATGAAATTATACCCGATGAGTTCGATATTATTCAATCGAAAGTAAAGCAACTCAGCAATGAAGGGTATAACCTTGTTGTATTTACCGGGGGAACCGGCCTATCGCCCCGCGATGTAACGCCCGAAGCGATTGAGCCATTACTCGATCGTGCTGTGCCCGGTATTATGGAAGCTGCCCGTCAATACGGGCAATTGCGTACGCCCTATGCTATGTTATCCCGCGGTATAGCCGGATTTATAAAAAATACGCTGGTGCTCACGCTGCCAGGCTCAACCAAAGGCGCTGAAGAAACCATGGATGCCTTATTCCCCTACATTATTCATATTTTCAGAGTAGCTGAAGGCATGAGACACGAAGCCTGACGTCCAGGAAGCCCGATATCCGACCTCAGACTTTCGACTTCCCGTGCAAGTGTGGAAAAATAACTACACTTTCAGCCCTCTTTTCGACCGTTGTGCATGAATGTGTTGGTATAGTATTTTGATGCTTACGAACATCCATTGATCTATCCATTTTAAAAATATATTTTATGCACAGCAACAGAGATAAATTAATGAGCGCCGCCACTTTGCAAAGGCTGGCTTCGGTAACAGGAGGAATGATGTTAATCGGCAGTGCATTCGGCAAAGAATCTTCCAATCGCTTTTTAAAAACGGTTCTGGGATGTTATCTCACATATAAAGGAATTGCAGGCAGACGAACATTTGGTGAGGTATATCATTCCATAGAAAAAGTAGCTGCAGGCCATTCCCTGAATATCCGTGTTTCTATGGTTGTTAATAAACCACGTGAAGAAGTATATTCTACATGGCGCAATTTGTCGAATCTTCCATTATTTATAAAACATCTGCGTAGTGTGCAGGAGCATGATGAAAAAAATTCAACCTGGGTAATGGAATTACCCGGTGGAGTAGGAACGCTGCAATGGCAGGCGGAGATTGTTAAAGAACGGTTCGGTGAAATGATCGCATGGCAAAGTTTACCCGGCTCTTCTATAGATAATGCCGGTAAAGTTGGTTTCCGTGATTCATTGGGAGGTCTTGGTACTACGGTAGATATCATACTTACTTACCATGCTCCATTAGGTAAAGCCGGAGAACAAATGGCTAAATTATTTACACCTGTATTTAAAAGAATGATAGAGGATGATCTGCGCGGCTTTAAAGATTTTGTAGAAACGAATAGCACGACATTGGTAACACGATAAAATAAAGATTGAATATTGAACATTCAAATGTTCAATATTCAATCTTTGGTCTCAACGAAAACCCTGCCCGAGGTTTTTCAATTTAGTATATACTCCCGTAACTGGATCGACTCTTCAAAAAAGGTAGTTAGAATAAGAATATCTTCAGCTGTACATAATTTCATGAGTTGATGATCGTATACTGGCGCATGCGTTGCCCGTTTTGAAGCAGGCAGCATGTCGTAAAGATGTTGCAGCAGATTTTTTTCACTTAATGATGCCAGTGTTTCCTTATGCGATGGCTGTGAAACAGGGCTATATAACTCTTCCTCGAACGTTTTACCGGAAAGAAACAGTATGGGAATTATCTTGTTATCACGCCTTATTTTTTTCGCCAGCCTCACATTCAATTCTGATTCCTGATTATTATCGAGTAATACAAGATCAGGCTTTTTATCAGCATAATACTGCCATGCTTCCCTGATATCCATGCAAAACCATACGCGGTAACCAGCCCTTTGTAAAACGCGTTTAACAAACAAACCCAATACCAGATTATCTTCAGCCAATAGAATAGTTGCAGGTTCCATACGAATTCGGTTAAATGAACATTGAATATTGGGACATTCAATATTCAATGTTCAGTGTTCAATATTCACTATCTAGTGTAATCGTTCGAAATATCTTTAAAGAACGACACAATCCCATCCATCCCTATCTGCAACACAATTTTTTTGTTATTGTTTGATAATTCCACAAAATAATTATCCTCTCCATCAAAAGGTGTTTCATATAATTCCATAGGTGAATCGTTGTACTCGTTGTCATCGAATAAGATAACCGTTCCTGTTGTATAATCGTTAAAATGTTTTTCAATGTATTTGCGTGCTGAGGCAGGAAGATCATCGTAGCTGGCTTTGCTTGTTGTTCCGATTAAATTGTTATCGTAATCATAAAATGCTGTGAACTTTTTTCCGTTCTGCATAAAGGTTGCTTCAGCTATACCTTTCGTATACCAGCTTACGTCTGTAGCGTTAGGAAAATCTGTTAGGAAATGTTGTTCGGTAGCGTAGTTAGGTGTTGTATATCTTTCTTCTTTTTTAAGGGCCTTTGCATCGGCTTTATCAGTGTTATCAATCTTAGAAGATTTATGCATCACTATTTCACTAAGGTCGTTATACGCCATTTCAGATTGAGAAAATGCACTTGTGCCGATAAATAACAGTGTGCTGCCGATAAAAATCATATTTTTCATAACAAAGTTTTTTTATTGAATGAATCTTGTTTGTATCGTTAAGACGACAACAAAAAAATTGTCTTATCGCTTTTATAAGCGTTTAACGCACACTTAACTGTTGTTAATGAAAACAGAATGGCAGCCGCTTACATCACCTATATATTATAGGTGATGTAGCAGATGTAGTAAATAAGATAAAAGGAATGCTATAGATGATCCAGATGTGGCATAAGATGTTTGCGCATTGCGTTGGGAAAAGCATCGGCGTTATCGGCATATAATATTTTAACCAGGTCGGCATGAGTTACCGATCCTACCGAAGTGTGGTCCAGCTTCGATTCATATTCTACCACATATTCGAATACCGGCATTAATATATCCTGAAAACGTTTTAGTGTTTCGTTACCGGCCATTTCATATAAAGTAGAATGGAAATCTACTTCACAGCGGATGCGTTCAATTTGTGTGGTGGCTTTTTGTTCGCGCTCAACAATGGCATCGAGTTTCTGGAGAAAGTCAGCGGTTTTGCGGCGAAAGAGCAGGTCGCCCAAACCAACTTCCAATACCAGTCGTAATTCAAAAAGCTGTTTGCGAACCTGTTCATCCAGAATAGTAGGATGAATGATGCATTCAAGGCCTTTCATTACATCGGGCTGTGTAAGTATCATGCCTCTTTTTTTCCGTGACTCGATCATGCCAAGCATGCGCAGCCGGCTTAAAGCCTCACGTACTACATTTCTACTTACACCCAGGGCCTGCGCTATCTCCGTTTCCTTCGGAATAGGATCGCCTGGTTTAATAGCCCTTTTAATAATATACTCTCTCAGGTGGGTTTCTACCTGGTCAGCCATGGTTGTGTACGCAATGGGTTTCAGCTTAAAAAGGTCTTTTTCAATGCTCATACTATCAAAAATAATAAATAATTAGCGGAATATGTAATACTTAATATTGACTCCTGGTTTTATAATAGTGCTTTTTCCGGCTATATGTAATCTGATGGCTATTGTCAGATTAGGAAAAATATTTTTTTCCGCTCCTGTATGCAGCTAATAACAGTTAATTGTTTAACATGGATAATTTCAACCTAAGCTATTGAACAAGAGGACTATAAGCGTAATCGAACTACATCTTCACCAATTGGTATGAGTAG
>Ga0105239_10006183_pt1 | contig 13934 bp, 8 predicted proteins | sample KBSC44metaG_FD_92761 | JGI IMG/M metagenome (GOLD analysis project Ga0105239, IMG submission 92761) | Corn rhizosphere microbial communities from Kellogg Biological Station, Michigan, USA - KBS C4-4 metaG | ecosystem: Host-associated > Plants > Roots > Rhizosphere > Soil | place: Michigan, USA... | reverse complement strand
GGGCAGGCGGAGAAGCGGGCCTTGCCGGTCCCGGTCAAGCTCGCGCTGTTCGCCCGCGATGGACACATGCTGCCGCTGCATGTCGATGGCCATCCGCGCTCGGGCGATACCGAGCTGGTGGTGGTGGCGGACAAGGCCGAGCAGCAGATCGTGTTCCACGAGGTGGACGCCAAGCCGGTGCCGTCGCTGCTGCGTGGCTTCTCGGCGCCGGTGATTCTCGAAGGCATGGACGCGGCGGCCGACCTGGCGCTGCTGTTGCGCCACGATGCGGATGGCTTCAATCGCTGGCAGGCCGGGCAGCAGCTCGCCACCTGCGCCTACGAGACATTGCGCGACCATGGCGGCGGCGCCGCGATCGACGCCTGGTGCGGCGCGCTCGCCGGGCTGTTCGCGGAAGACGGCATCGATCCCGCGCTGCTGGCCGAACTGATGACGCCGCCGGGCGAGGTGGAGCTGGCCGAGCGCGAGCGCGAAGCCGACCCGGAACGCATTCATGCGACGCGCCAGCAGCTGCAGCAGCGGCTGGCCGAACAATTGGGCGGCGAGGCGATCCTGTCTCGTTATCAGGCCCTGGCCAGGGAGACCAGCGCGGGGCTGGACGCCACCAGCCAGGCGCAGCGGCGGTTGAAGCGGCGGCTGCTGGAATTGCTTGCCCTGCTGGATACGCCGACCGCCCAGCTGCTGGCGGCGCAGCAGTACGAGCAAGCGCCCGGCATGACCGATCGCCTGGCCGCCCTGGCGGTGCTGGTGCGCAGCGATGCGCCGCAGGCTGCCGGGGCGCTTGCGCATTTCCGCCAGCGCTATGCGGACAATCCGCTCGCGCTGGACAAGTGGTTCAGCGTGCAGACCCAGCGTACGGGCGAGCCGGCGCTGGCGATCGTGCAGACGCTGGAGCGCGATGCGGCCTTTACGCTGAAGAATCCCAATCGGGTCAATTCGCTCTACGGCGCCTGGGCGCGCAACAACCCGTCAGGCTTCCATCGCACCGATGGCGCCGGCTACCTCCTGCTGGCGGAACGCCTGGCCGAGCTGGATGCGCTCAATCCGCAGATCGCCGCGCGGCTCGCCACCGTGCTCAACGGCTGGCGCCGGCTGGAACCGGTGCGGCGCGCACGCGCCAGGGAGGCGATTGCCGCGCTGGCGGAGCGGGAAGGTCTGTCGCGCAATCTGGCGGAAATCGTGCGCAGCATGCTGCACGAGTGAGCGCCCGAGCCGGGGGCGCCTCAGACCAGCAGGTGGTCCAGTTCGCTGCGCAGGCGGTGCATGCGCGATTCCAGGCGGGGACGCAGCGAGCGGCGCTCGTCGTCCGCGCGGAGCTCCAGATGCTCCATCGCCATTTCGACGCGCCCCAGTTCGATCAGCAGATCGTGGTGCGGAAAGAACGCCTTGAAGTCGATGCTCATGTCCATGGCCCTGCCCCCTTGAAGCGCTACGGCGGGGAAGGCAAAGCAACCGGCGTGCCATCGTTTGTGATGTGCATCACTGATCGCGCGGCTCTACATCACGAAATTTCCGGGTGCGGATCGCGAAATGACGTAGTACGTCAGCTGCTGCCCTGATCCGGCACAAATTTCCGTTTTAGTCACCCCGTGTTCACGCATCAGGGGTAAATATCAACCTTACGACGAGGCGGCATCAGCCGCTTGCGCCCACCGCATTTACGGTTTCTGGCGCCCGGCAACACGGTCATCCTGGATTCCCCCTGTTCCTGAGACCGCCGGGCGCCAGATCTTAATCTGGTCGGACAAAGCCTTCCGGCAACAGAAAAAACGACGGCGCCCACTGGGCGCCGTCTTGCTTCCTCTCCCCGGCACGCGACCGAACCCCTGTCCGTTCGGCCTCTGTGCGCGTTTCCGCGCAACGTCTGCCCGGTGAAAGTGCACGGGAACAAAAGCAGGAACCGTGCCAGATAATCCGGCCGCCGCGCTAAGGCACTGACCGGGTTACCATATCGCCTTGTTCGTTCGCTTTCAGGCCCCGCAGGCGGTCTCTCACCATGCTTCACCCGACTCCCTACGACGTCATCGTGGTCGGCGGCGGCCACGCCGGCACCGAGGCTGCGCTCGCCGCGGCCCGCACCGGCGCGCGCACGCTGCTGCTCAGCCACAACATCGAGACCATCGGCCAGATGAGCTGCAATCCGGCCATCGGCGGCATCGGCAAGGGACACCTGGTCAAGGAGATCGACGCGCTGGGCGGCGCCATGGCGCGCGCCGCGGATCGCGCCGGCATCCAGTGGCGCACCCTCAACGCCTCCAAGGGCCCGGCCGTGCGCGCCACGCGCTGCCAGGCGGACCGCGCGCTGTACAAGGCGGCGATCCGCCGCATCGTGGAGACCCAGCCGAACCTCGAGCTGTTCCAGCAGGCAGTCGACGACCTGATCCTGGAAGGCGGCCGCGTCACCGGCGTGGTGACCCAGATGGGCCTGAGCTTTCGCGCGGGCGCCGTGGTGCTGACCGCCGGCACCTTCCTCGCCGGCAAGATCCATATCGGCCAGGCGCAGTACGCCGGCGGCCGCGCCGGCGATCCGCCGGCCACCACCCTGGCCCGGCGCCTGCGCGAGCTGCCGGTCGCGGCCGACCGCCTGAAGACCGGCACGCCGCCGCGCATCGACCTGCGCAGCATCGATTTCACCGGCCTGGAGGAACAGCCGGGCGACGACCCCGCCCCAGTGTTCTCCTACCTGGGCTCGCGCGACGAGCATCCGCGCCAGGTCAGCTGCTGGATCACCCACACCAGCGAGCGCACGCACGCGCTGATCCGCGGCGCGCTCGACCGCTCGCCGCTGTATACGGGCCAGATCGAAGGCGTCGGCCCGCGCTACTGCCCGTCGATCGAGGACAAGGTGGTGCGCTTCGCCGAGAAGTCCTCGCACCAGATCTTCATCGAGCCGGAAGGCCTGGATACCTTCGAGATCTACCCGAACGGCATCTCCACCTCCCTGCCCTACGACGTGCAGCTGGCGCTGGTGCATTCGATCAAGGGTTTCGAGCGCGCGCACATCACGCGCCCCGGCTATGCGATCGAGTACGACTATTTCGACCCGCGCGGCCTGCAGCCCTGGCTGGAAACCAAGGGCATTCCCGGCCTGTATTTCGCCGGCCAGATCAACGGCACCACCGGCTATGAAGAGGCCGGCGCGCAGGGCCTGATCGCCGGCCTCAACGCCGCGCTCGCCGTCCAGGGCAAGGCGCCCTGGTATCCGCGGCGCGACGAGGCCTACATCGGCGTGCTGATCGACGACCTGACCAGCAACGGCACCATCGAGCCCTACCGCATGTTCACCTCGCGCGCCGAGTACCGGCTGCACCTGCGCGAAGACAACGCCGACCTGCGCCTGACCGAGACCGGCCATGCCCTGGGCGTGGTGCCGCAGCAGCGTTTCGACGCGCTGCGCGCCAAGCGCGAGGCGGTGGAAACCGAGACGCAGCGCCTGCGCGGGCTGTGGGCCGCGCCGAATAACGCGCTGGGCGCGGCGATCGAGCGCCAGCTCGGCGTCGCGGTCAGCCGCGAGACGAATGCGCTGGACCTGCTGCGCCGCCCCGAACTCGACTACGCCCGTCTCGCCACGGTGACCGAGCTGGGTCCGGCGGTGACCGAAGCCGACGTCGCCGCCCAGGTCGAAGTGCAGGCCAAGTACGCCGGCTACCTGGAGCGCCAGCGCGAGGAGATCGAACGCCAGCGCCGCCACGAGCAGACCGCGATCCCCGCCGGTTTCGACTACGACAAGGTGCGCGGCCTCTCCGCCGAGGTCCTGCTCAAGCTCAAGCGCGCGCTGCCGCAGACCATCGGCCAGGCAGCCCGCATCAGCGGCGTTACCCCGGCGGCGATCTCGCTGCTGCTGGTGCATTTGAAGCGCCGCGCGGCCTGAACTCGCACCGGGCCTTGCGGGCGGACATGGCACCGTTTTCCGGGCGTGGCATGATGCGCGCTCCACCGACGGGAGCACGAATCATGGAAGTCTGGATCGGCCGGGATGGCGAACGACACGGCCCTTACACCGAAGCCGACGTGCGCGAATGGCTGCGCACCGGCAAGCTGAGCCCCGAAGACCTGGGCTGGTACCAGGGCATGGCGGAATGGAAGCCGCTGTCCGCGCTGTTTCCGGAAGCGCCCCCCGCGCTCGACCGCGTGTACTCGCCGCCGAAGGCACCGCTGCAGACCGCGCCCGACCGCGAGCGCTCGCTGGAGGACCACGCCGGCTTCTGGAAGCGCGTGCTGGCCTACCTGATCGACTGCGTGGTGCTGTGGATTCCCAACACCATCATCGCCCGCCTGATGGGCGCCAGCGCGGCGCAGGCGCTGCTGCTGCAGAACGCGCAGGGTGCCGATCCGCAAGCCGCCATGGCCGCCTATGGCGCGTTCTACAGCGCGATGATGCCGGCCCTGCTCATCCAGCTGGTAATCACCTGGCTGTACTTCGCCGTCTGCGAAAGCTCGGCCTGGCAGGCCACCTTGGGCAAGCTGGCGCTGGGCATCCGCGTGGTCGACCTGGACGGCAACCGGATCAGCTTCCTGCGCGCCACCGGCCGCCATTTCGCCAAGATCCTCAGCAGCCTGATCCTGCTGATCGGCTACGTGATGGTGGCGTTCACCCAGCGCAAGCAGGGCCTGCACGACATGATCGCCAGCACCCTGGTGCTGAACGGCCGCGCCAGCGAAGTCGACGATGCGAAATCACCGCCGTCGAACGAGACGAACAAGGGTTCGTTCAACGCCTGATCCATCCACGCAGGGAACCCGGGCGTTCCCTGCGCCGCCTGGCAACTCCCCGGCACTTGTTATCATTCCACGCTCGACCGGCGCGGCGTGCCGCGCCCCTGTGCTTTTTCCAAGGAAACGTCAGTACCCCATGCTCAGCATCGAACATCGCATTGCCCAGGACATCGCCGCCAAACCGGACCAGGTCATCGCGGCAGTCGACCTGCTGGACGGCGGCGCCACCGTGCCGTTCATCGCACGCTACCGTAAGGAGGCCACCGGCGGCCTCGACGACACGCAGCTGCGCCTGCTGGAAGAGCGCCTGCGCTACCTGCGCGAGCTGGAAGAGCGGCGCGGCGCGATCCTGGCCAGCGTCGAGGAACAGGGCAAGCTCACCGATGCGTTGAAGCGCGACATCCTCGACGCCGACACCAAGGCGCGCCTGGAAGACCTGTACCTGCCGTACAAGCCCAAGCGCCGCACCAAGGCGCAGATCGCGCGCGAAGCGGGCCTCGAGCCGCTGGCGCTGGGCCTGCGCGAGGATCCCACGCAGGCGCCCGAGCTGTTCGCCGCGCAGTTCGTCGACGCGGAGAAGGGTGTGGCCGACGTGCGCGCCGCGCTCGACGGCGCACGCGCCATCCTGATGGAAACCATCGCCGAAGACGCCCACCTGGTGGGCGAGCTGCGCGACTGGCTGTGGGACAAGGGCCAGATCCGCGCCAAGGTGGTGGCGGGCAAGGAAAACGAAGGCGCGAAGTTCCGCGACTACTTCGACCACATGGAATCGATCGGCAAGATCCCCTCGCATCGCCTGCTGGCGCTGATGCGCGCGCGCAACGAGGGCGTGATCGAACTGGAACTGGCGCCCACCCTCGACGCCGAACAGGGCCACCTGGAAGGCGAGGGCCGCGTCGCCGCGCACGCCGGCATCCACGACCGCGGCCGCGCCGCCGACGCCTGGCTGCGCGAGACGGTGCGCCTGACCTGGCGCGTAAAGCTGCACCTGCACCTGACCCTGGACCTGTTCGGCCGCGTGCGCGAGAGCGCCGAGGACGAGGCGATCCGCGTGTTCGGCGACAACCTCAAGGACCTGATGCTGGCCGCGCCGGCCGGCGCCAGGACGGTGATGGGCCTGGACCCGGGCATCCGCACCGGCGTGAAGGTCGCGGTGGTCGACGCCACCGGCAAGGTGCTGGCCACCGACACCGTCTATCCGCACGAGCCACGCAACCAGTGGGACCAGTCCATCGCGCGGCTGGCGGTGCTGTGCAAGCAGCACGGCGTCGACCTGATCGCGATCGGCAACGGCACCGCCTCGCGCGAGACCGACAAGCTCGCCGGCGAGCTGATCAAGAAGCACGCGGACCTGAAGCTTTCGAAGATCGTGGTGAGCGAGGCCGGCGCCTCGGTGTATTCGGCGTCGGAAGTCGCGGCCAAGGAATTCCCGGAGATGGACGTGAGCCTGCGCGGCGCCGTGTCCATCGCGCGCCGCCTGCAGGATCCGCTGGCCGAGCTGGTGAAGATCGAGCCCAAGGCGATCGGCGTGGGCCAGTACCAGCACGACGTCAACCAGGTGAAGCTGGCGCGCGCGCTGGATGCCAAGGTCGAGGACTGCGTGAACGCGGTCGGCGTCGACGTCAACACGGCATCGGCCGCCCTGCTTTCGCGCGTGGCCGGCCTGTCGGCCAGCGTGGCGGAGAACGTGGTCAAGCACCGCAACGCCAACGGCCCGTTCGCCAATCGCATGGCCCTGCTGAAGGTGCCGCGCCTGGGCGACAAAGCCTTCGAGCAGTGCGCGGGCTTCCTGCGCATCCCCAACGGCGACAATCCGCTGGACGCCAGCTCGGTGCATCCGGAAGCCTATCCGGTGGTGGAGCGCATCATCGCCCAGTGCGGGCGCGAGGTGAAAAGCATCGTCGGCGACAGTTCGTTCCTGCGTGGCCTCAAGGCCGAGCAGTACACCGACGAACGCTTCGGCGTGCCGACCGTGCGCGACATCCTTAAAGAACTGGAGAAGCCGGGCCGCGATCCGCGCCCGGAGTTCGTCGCGCCGAGCTTCGCCGAAGGCGTGGAAGACCTGAAGGACCTGCGCCCCGGCATGATCCTCGAAGGCCGCGTCGCCAACGTGGCCGCGTTCGGTGCCTTCGTCGACATCGGCGTGCACCAGGACGGCCTGGTGCACGTCTCCGCGCTGTCGCACACCTTCGTCAAGGATCCGCGCGATGCGGTGAAGGCCGGCGACATCGTCAAGGTCAAGGTGATGGAAGTGGACCTGCCGCGCCAGCGCATCGGCCTGTCCATGCGCCTGGACGACGAGCCCGGCCAGGCGCGCGCCGGCCGGCCGGCCGGCGGCGGCAACGAAGGTGGCCGCGGCGGTCCGCGCGACGGTCGCGGTCCGCGTCCCGGCGGCGGCGGTGGCGCACCGAAGCCGGCACCGGCGCCGGCCAACAGTGCTTTCGCCGACGCGTTATCGCGCGCCATGAAGCGTTGAGGTTCGACTCTGTCGGGATATGCTGCGCTGCGATGCAGCGCAGCATGCGCTGACGTATGGGCATGCATTACCGTAACGCGCGAATAACAAAAGCCATCCCGGCTCAAGGAGCGTTACCGACATGCCCCGCATCCGCCATCTAGCCGGCGCCATCGCCGCCGGCCTGCTGTTCAGCACTGCCGCCGCCGCCACCGATTTCAGCAAGGTCGTGGTCATCGGCGACAGCCTCAGCGACGCCGGCAACATCGCCAAGCTGTCGGGTTCGCCGACCCCGCTGCGCTTCACCACCAACCCCGGCACCACCACGGCGGAGAACGTCGCCGCCGCGCTGAACCTGCCGGTGACCGCGTCGCTCTCGGGCGGCACCGACTACGCCTTCGGCGGCGCCGGCCTGCAGCACAACTCGCCGGGCACTCCGGCCGGCGTGCCGCTGCTATCGCAGCAGTTCCAGATGTACCTGGCCGCCAACGGCGGCGCGGCCGACAGCAAGGCGCTCTACCAGGTCTGGGGCGGCGCCAACGACATCTTCTACCTGACCTCCAGCTCGACCAATCCGAACGTGCTGGCCGCCGGCGCCGCCGCCGCCGCGCAGACCGAAGTCGGCCTGATCGGCCAGATGCAGGCCGCCGGCGCCAAGTACGTGGTGGTCTACAACCTGCCCGACATCGGCAAGACCCCGTCCGGCCTGGCTGGCGGCGCGGCCGCCTCGGCCGGCGCGACGCAGCTGTCGCTCGCCTTCAACGGCGTGCTCAACGCGGGTATTACCCAGCTGAGCAACAACGGCCTCAACGTGATTCCGGTGAACACCTTCCAGCTGCTCAACGAGGTGATCGCCAATCCGTCGGCCTACGGCTTCACCAACGTCACCACGCCGGCCTGTAACGGCAGCTCGGTGCAGTGCGGCCCGGCCGGTTCCGGCCTGCCCTACAGCTATGCCGCGGGCACCAACAACACCTACCTGTTCGCCGACGGTGTGCATCCGACCACCGCCGCCCACGCCATGCTGGGCCAGTACGTGGTGTCGCTGATCCAGGCACCGGGCCAGATCTCCATGCTCGGCGAAGCGCCGCTGGCCGCCGCCTCGGCGCAGACCCGCGCCATCCGCAATGAGATGATGGCCGATGCGATGGGCAGCGATACGCGCTTCTTCGCCAACGTCGACTACGCCCACCAGCGTTTCGACGAGCAGAGCAGCTCGCCCAAGACCACCAGCAACAACGTCAATCTGACCGTCGGCGCCGACGTGCGCGCCAGCGAGCACATCTCGATGGGCGTGGCGCTGGGCATCGGCCAGCACAACGCCGATTTCGCCGGTGGCGGCGGCTACAAGCTGCAGGACATCAGCGGCCTGGGCTACCTGACCTATCACAACGGCGGCGGCTACATCGGCGGCTACCTGAACTACGCGCAGTCGAACTTCACCGACATCGAGCGCCGCATCCAGCTCGGTGCGATGTCGCGCAGCGAGAGCGGCAAGGCCGACGGCAACCGCCTCGGCGGCGGCGCCACCGGCGGCTGGTGGTTCAACTTCGATACGCTGCGCACCGGTCCGTTCGCCACGGTCGAGTGGCAGACCGTCAAGGTCAACGGCTACACCGAAGGCGGCAACGACAGCACCACCATGTGGTTCGGACGCCAGCAGCGCGATGCGCTGATCTCCACCCTCGGCTGGCGCCTGCAGGGTCATTGGCAGGCCGGCGGCATGATGCTGGCGCCGTACGCCGAGGTGGCCTGGAACCACGACAGCAAGGCCGACCCGCGCAGCGTCACCGCCGGCGTGGTCAGCATGCCCGGCCAGTTCGCCCTCACCGGTTTCCTGCCGGACAAGACCTGGGGCACCGCCGACGTCGGCGTGTCCGCACAGTTCAGCGAGAGCGTGACCGGCTGGGTCGGCTACAGCGGCCGCTTCGGCGACGACAGCCAGAAGTACAACAGCGTGAACCTGGGCGTGAAAGTCGGCTTCTGAGCCGGCTTTCTCCACGCCAGTTTTTCCTGGGCCCAAAGAAAAAGCCGTCCGCGCGAGCGGACGGCTTTTTTCATGCCCGGATGACGCCGGGGCTTACTTGTTCTTGCCGTTGGTAGCCAGGCTGAGGATGCTGGTGGCCTGCTTCTGCAGGCTGGCGGCTTCCTCGTCGGCCAGCGCATCGGTCTTGCTGCCGGCCTGTTCCTGCTTCAGCACCAGGGCGCCGTCGGCGTTCCAGCCGGCGCGCTCGGTCGAATTGGGCTTGGCGTCCTTGCTGGACTTCTTCTGCTGCACCACGACCCACGGCTTGCCGTCCTTGTAGGCATAGTCGGTATTGGTGAAGCCCTTGTCGCCGTAGTCGACCTGCTCGCGGATGAACTTCACTTCGCCCGCTTCGCGGAACACCTGCCAGCCGCGCGAGACCTTGTCTTCCAGCTTGGTGCCGCTGGTGATCTTCATGCCGCCGATCTGCTTCTGCACCGCGGTGAACGCGGCCAGCTCCTTCTCGCCGGGGGTCTGCTCGCCGACCAGCTGGATCGACACCTGGCTGCCGGCGCCCTTGGTCAGCACCGGCGTCTGCAGCGGCGCGGTGTAGCGGCGATCGCCGTCGGTCAGCACGGCCTGCACGATATACATGCTGTTCGGATTCACGTCGGCCGGATTGAATTCCAGCTCGAACGACTGCGGCAGGCTGGCCACCGGATCGATGGTCTTGCTGGCCAGCGGCGTGCCCTCCTGGGACGGATCGAGCAGCTTCAGCTCCAGCTTCGCCTGCGGCGAGACCTGCGAGCTGGCGTCGCGCAGCGCAACCGTGCCGCTGACCGCATTGGCCTTGGTCGGCTGCTGCTGGCCAGGCGCGGAAGCGGCCGGTGCGGATTCGCCGCCAGCCGTCGTGGGCTGCGAGGAATCAGAAGAATTGCAGCCGGCGAGAGCCAGCGCTGCTACCGACATCAGCGACCAAACCAACCTGCGCATGTGAAACCTCAATCGAATGAATCCTAAGGAACAGGGCGCGAAACCCCTGGCGCCAGGCGCCACACGGAATATTTCGCGGGGGAGGTTTCAAGCATACCGGAAAAATAAGCACCCAGAAAAGTCAATAGGAGCTTTGCCTAGCATACGGTTGCGAAGGGAGACATCTACCGTAGTCCAACGCTGAATGACGGTGTTTGGACGTCCATAAAGGACTGGTTAAAAACAAGATTCCTCTCCGTAGGCCGGCCCAGGCAGTTGCTCGAATTCCTGATCGATAGTTGCTTTTCGGTAAAGAAATAGCGGGTTCGCAGCAGCATCGACGGCGCATGTCCAGGGGGTCGCTCGATGCACGACCGGCAAGGTCACCCAGCCCCCGGCAAATTCCTATAGCCGGCGCGTATTCCAGATCGACACTCGTGCGTTTCTCCCCGATCGGAGTCCGGCTTTCTTACGGATTCTTATCGAAAAAAATTACGAGCAGGGATAAAAATGGCCCGTTGTGACTCCTTCCAGCGCGTTTTTTTCCCCGGAACGTAAGCGTCTCGAAAGACATTTGAGTAAAAGTCAACTGCCAGATCGCCTAGGAGCACACCTGATGGCTACGCAAATAACTACGACGCCGCCGAGCGCGGGAACCTTCGCCGACCGCATCAAGGTGCTGATCCAGCGAGTGGGCAGCGTGACCGAGATCGCGCGAATGTGCGGTTTCTCCGAGGGCGTCGTGCGTAGCTGGCGGGACGGCAATACCGATCCTTCCCGCGCCCGCTGCGTGACCCTGGCCAAGACCATGGGGATTTCCCTGGTGTGGCTGGTGGCCGGCGAGGGTTCGATGATCCAGTCCGAGGCGATCACCTCCGGCGAGGAGCTCGGCACCGAGACCTCCCTGACCCAGCGCCAGCGCACCAAGCTGCGCACGGCCGCCGACACCCTGCACGCCAGCGGCGTGGCGATGGATCCGAACCGCCTGAATACGGCACTGCGCATCCTGCAGTCCGAGCTGGACCTGGCCGACAGCAATCTATCGCTGGCGGACAATGCGGATCTGCTGGCCGACCTCTACGAGATTCTCGGCCCGGGCGGCAACGACGTGGACGCGGCGGCGATGGTGGCTTTCAACCACCGCCTCGGCGACCGCCTCAAGCGCGATCGGCAAATCGCTTAACGCAACATCGGAAACGAAAACGGCAGCCACCAGGCTGCCGTTTTCGTTTAGTACCGACGACGCTGCCCCGATCGAGGCTCAGAGCCTCGCGATGTCGGCGATGGCGGTGAACTGCGCCTGCAACTGGCCCAGCAAGGCCAGGCGATTGGCGCGCACCGCGGGATTCTCCGCATTCACCAGCACGCCATCGAAGAACGCATCGACCGGCGCCTGCAGCTGCGCCAGGCGCGTCAGCACCGCGGTGTAGTCGCCGGCCTGCAGCGCGCCGGCCGTGTCCGACCTGGCGGCGGCCAGCGCCGACGCCAGTGTACGCTCGACATCGGCTTCGAAATGCGCGGGATCGACCGCGCCCGGCAGCGCCGGCGCACCCGCCTCTTCCGCCTGCTTGCGCAGGATGTTGGCGACGCGCTTGTTGGCGGCGGCCAGGCTCAGCGCTTCCGGCCGGCGGCCGAACTCCGCCACCGCACGCAGGCGGCGATCGAAATCCGCCAGCGATGCCGGCGCCACCGCCAGCACCGCTTCGAACTGCTCGCCATTGAAACCCTGCTCGGCGTAATAGCCGCGCAGGCGTTCGATCACGAAGTCGTACAGCTCCTCGACCAGCGCCGCGCGGCGCTTGCCGGCATCCAGCGTGGGCGCCTTGCCGTCCTTGCCCGGCTTGAGGCCGGCGGCGAGGGCCGCGTCAGGGATCAGTTCCAGCGCCTCGGTGAAGCTGGCCTTGAGATCCAGTTCCAGCCCGCCTTCCACCAGTGTGCGCGCCAGGCCCAGCGCGGCACGGCGCAGCGCGAACGGATCCTTGTTGCCGCTGGGCTTGAGGCCTACCGCGAAGATGCCGGCGAGGGTGTCCAGGCGCTCGGCCACGGCCAGCACCTGGCCGACCTTGCCCGCGGCAATGGCGTCGCCGGCGAAACGGGGCTGGTAGTAGCTGTCGAGTGCGGCGGCCACCTCGGCCGTTTCGCCGTGATGGGTGGCGTAGTAGCGACCCATCACGCCCTGCAGCTCGGGGAACTCGCCGACCATGCGGGTCAGCAGATCGCACTTGCTCAGCGCCGCAGCGCGGGTCGCCTGGCCGGCGTCGACCTCGACGCGATTGGCCACGATGCGCGCCAGCTCCGCCACGCGCACGCTCTTGTCCCACAGGCTGCCCAGCGACTGCTGGTAGGTGACGTTCTTCAGCTGGTCCTGGTAGCCGGCCAGCGGCGTCTTCAGGTCCTCGTCCCAGAAGAACTTTGCGTCGGCGAAGCGCGGGCGGATCACGCGCTCGTAGCCCTTGCGGATCTCGGCCGGGTCCTTGCTCTCGATATTGGCGATGCCGATGAAGTGCTCGGTCAACTTGCCGTTGGCGTCGAACACCGGCACGAACTTCTGGTTGGTCTCCATGGTGGTGACCAGGGCTTCCGGCGGCACCGCCAGGAAGTCCCGCTCGAAGGTGCAGGCGATCGCGGACGGCCATTCGGTGAGGTTGGCGATCTCGTCGAGCAGCGCGTCGTCCAGCTGCGGCAGGCCGCCGGTCTGCGCGGCTGCCTTGGCGACCTCCGCGCGGATGCGCTGGCGGCGCTCGGCCGGATCGGCCAGCACCTTCGCGGCCTGCATCGAATCCAGCCAGCTGTCGGCATCGGCGACATGGATCGGATGCGGATGCAGGAAGCGGTGGCCGCGCGACTTGCGGCCGCTCTTCAGGCCCAGCGCCTCGCCTTCGATGATGTCGGCGCCGTGCAGCATCACCAGCCAGTGGGCCGGACGCACGAAGCTGTAGTCGTGATCGCCCCAGCGCATCGGCTTGGGAATGGGCAGGCCCTTGAGCGTTTCGTCGAGGATATCAGGCAACAACGCGGCCAGCGGCTGGCCGGGCTTCACGGCGCGGAACACGAACCAGGCGCCCTTGTCGGTCTCCAGCTTTTCCAGCTGTTCGACGGTGACGCCGCAGGACTGCGCGAAACCCTGCAGCGCCTTGCTCGGGTTGCCTTCGGCATCGAGCGAGGCATTCACCGCGGGACCGCGGCGCTCGATGGCCTGCTCCGGCTGCTGCGCGGCCACCTGCGGGATATGGACGGCCAGACGGCGCGGCGAGGCGAACGTGCGCGCCAGGTCCAGGCCGGCTTCCACGCCGCGCTTGGCCAGGCCGTCGCAGATGCCGCGCTGGAAAGCGGCGGCGAGCTCGTCGAGCGCCTTGGGCGGCAGTTCTTCCGTGCCTAGCTCGATCAGCAGTGACTTGGCGGCGCTCATGCAGCCTGCTCCTTGGACGGCTTGTGGTTTTTCTTCAGGCCCGGGAAGCCGAGCTTTTCGCGCTGCGCGACGTAGGTTTCGGCCACCGCACGGGCCAGCGTGCGCACGCGCAGGATGTAGCGCTGGCGCTCGGTCACGCTGATCGCACGACGCGCGTCGAGCAGATTGAAGGTGTGACTGGCCTTCATCACTTGCTCATAGGCCGGCAGCGGCAGGCCGGCGGCGATCAGCTTGTTGGCCTCGCCCTCGCACACGTCGAACCAGCGCAGCAGCTCAGGCACGTTGGCGTGCTCGAAGTTGTAGGTGCTCTGCTCGACTTCGTTCTGGTGGAACACGTCGCCGTAGGTGACGGTGCCGTGCGGGCTTTCGGTCCATACCAGGTCGTAGACGTTGTCCACGTTCTGCAGGTACATGGC
>Ga0105239_10006180_pt1 | contig 13937 bp, 16 predicted proteins | sample KBSC44metaG_FD_92761 | JGI IMG/M metagenome (GOLD analysis project Ga0105239, IMG submission 92761) | Corn rhizosphere microbial communities from Kellogg Biological Station, Michigan, USA - KBS C4-4 metaG | ecosystem: Host-associated > Plants > Roots > Rhizosphere > Soil | place: Michigan, USA... | reverse complement strand
GACTGCGAGCTTGGCGGGATCACGATTTTCAAAGGCACGAACGTCAGCGTCAGCGTCGCGGCGGCCAACCGGGACCCGACGCACTATGCCGACCCCGACCGCTTCGACCCGACCCGCAAGAACATCGCGCATCTTACTTTCGGCGGCGGCCCGCACGTCTGCCTCGGCATGCCACTTGCTCGGATGGAGACGACGGTCGCGATAAACGGCCTGCTCGACCGGCTACCGGACCTGCACCTTGACCCGAGCGCACCGGCGCCGAACATCACCGGCGTCGCGTTCCGGTCGCCGGCAACCCTGCCGGTTGAGTTCACAGCTGCGTAGCGGATCGGCGACCGGCCCGCAGGTGATCGGAGACGGTCCTGTACGCTGTGCACGAACGTTGGTGTCGATAAGAAATCGATGCCAGCTCGTCGTGGAACGCTTTCATCCCATCCGGCGCGATCGTCGACCCCAGGGTCCGGTCCAAGCGCCGAGCACAGATGATCCGTGCATCGAGCACAAGCTCTTCTCGCGGCGATCGATTTTGCCCACCGGCAATCTCGCCACCTTGTGCTTGCTCGCCTTGTACAAACCGATGCCTGAAAGGCACCTTTTACGTGACAACAACTCAATCCTTCGCCGACCTCGGCGTCGGTGAACCGCTCGTCAAAGCGCTCGCCGCGCGCGGAATCCGCACCCCTTTCCCGATACAGGAGAAAACGCTTCCTGACACGCTCGCAGGACGAGATGTGTTGGGCCGCGGCAAGACTGGCAGTGGCAAGACGCTAGCGTTTGCCATCCCGCTGGTCACACGGCTGGCAGCGATGCCGCGTCGGTCGCGACCGGCTGGCTTGGTCCTTGCACCCACTCGGGAGCTGGCATCCCAGATCGCGGCCACGCTCGAGCCGATAGCGGCCGCCCAACAGCTCAAAGTCACCACTATTTTCGGCGGAGTTCCGCAGAACCGGCAGGTGGCCGCGCTGCGGTCGGGCGTTGACATCGTCGTCGCCTGCCCGGGCCGCCTGGAGGACCTGATGAAGCAGCGCATCATCAGCCTCGACGCGGTCGAGGTCACCGTCGTCGACGAAGCCGATCACATGGCCGACCTGGGCTTCTTGCCAGGTGTTACCCGCATCTTGGCCGCCACGCCGCAGCGCGGGCAGCGGCTGCTGTTCTCCGCGACCCTGGATAACGGGGTCGACAAGCTGGTCAAGCGATTCCTGCGGAATCCGGTGACGCACTCGGTCGACGAGGCGCACTCACCCGTACCCGAGATGACGCACCACGTGTTCCACGTTACGGGCGTCCAGGCGAAGAAGGAACTGGTGCACACGCTTGCCTCCGGCAGTGGGCGCCGGATCCTGTTCATGCGTACCAAGCACCAGGCTCGCAAGCTCGCCAAGACGCTCACCGAATCCGGAGTGCCGTCAGTTGACTTGCACGGCAATCTTTCTCAGCCTGCTCGTGACCGCAACCTCGCGGCTTTCAGCACGGGTCTGGCCAGGGTGCTGGTAGCTACCGACATCGCGGCGCGTGGTGTGCACGTCGACGGTGTCGAGCTGGTAGTGCATGTGGATCCCCCGACTGAGCACAAGGCCTACTTGCACCGCTCTGGCCGGACTGCACGGGCGGGTAACACAGGCGACGTGGTCACCGTGGTGCTGCCCGAACAGCGCAGGGACGTTCAAGTCCTGATGCGACGAGCCGGCATCACCGTGCACCCTCAGCAGGTCGGTGCTGATTCAGCCCAGGTGACCGCGCTGGTCGGCGATGTCGCGCCGTTTCAGGCTCCCGCTGTCCTGACTGACGGGTCGACTAAACCTGCCAACGCAAAGAAGGGCGGGTCGCGCGGCCGTGGCTCCGCGGGCGCCCGGCGCCCCAGAGGCGCAGCAGGTGCGGCCGGTTTCGGGCACACCGGGCATGGTCGCCAAGGCGGCCGTCGGTCGAGAACTTCAGCTTGAGCTGTCCGCGGGTGCGGCGGTTTGTGAGTTTTGGGCACGCGCGGTCTCCACGATGACACCGGCGGTTTGGAATGCCGCGGTGTGCTGGTGTGCGTACAGGACCGGGAGGTCGGCGGCTTGACGCAGCAGCATGACAGCCAGCGCGATACTCGTTCGGCAGGGCACGACCAGGAGATGCGCCTTGGCGCGCGTGCCGGTGATGGTCATGACGCGGAGGTGCCTGCTGTCCCTGCCAGGCGTTGCCGCCACGCCACGGCGATTGAGCAAGTCGAGATCAGGTACACCCTGCAACGGGGACCAGTTGACGCCGATATCGATTACTTGGCCCAGCGATTCCCGAAGGGCGTCGGCGAGGTCGGAAAGTTCTCGGGCTATCGACGCCGTGCGTGGCCACCAGGCCCCGTCGAGGCCGCTGCCCAGGTTGGACGCCAGGGTGAACCGAACCGGACTGCTCAAGCGCCGTCCGTATATCGGGTCAGTCATGAGCCGCTGGCGCAGCCGGGGCCGACGCGGAAACCGCTTGAATTGCAAGGAGATCGACGTGTAATCCCGTGTGATCCATGGACGGTTCCTTCATTTCGAGGCCGACCGCGGGTGCATAGGCCGACTTACGAATCGGATCGCACGTTGATCGTGCTCGAGTGTGTCCCGAACGAGGATCACCGCTACTACGAAACGGTTCATCTTGAGACTACACCCAGGAGTTTGCCGGCGTAGCACAAGTCGCGGACATCGTGGCTGCTGCATGAAAAGCGTAGTGTCACAGTCGAAGACGTTTTACACGCTTGCCGTGATAGTGTGAAGGGGGATGCCTGTCGGCATCCGTTTGAAAATGAGAGAAGTTGAAAAGAATGGCACAGGGGACTGTGAAGTGGTTCAACAGCGATAAGGGCTTCGGTTTTATCGCTCCAGACGGCGGTGCGGACGATGTGTTCGTCCACTACACCGAAATCCAGGGGAATGGATACAAATCACTCGAGGAAAACCAGCGAGTTGAGTTCAGTATCGAACAGGGGGCCAAGGGCCCGCAGGCAGTCGGAGTAACTGCCGTCTGACGAGTTCTAGTTCATGTGGGCTGGTGGGTCGTTTCCCGCCAGCCCACAATGCGTTTGGAGAGATCCAGGGCCGGGCTCGACGGTTGGGCGTAGAATCTACGTATCGGGACCACCAAGGCCCCCAACTATCAAGGGGTCTGTGTGGCTGACAAATCTCCTCGACAAACGATGAGCAAGAAATCCGGCAAGTCGCTGAAACAGAAGCGGGCGGACAAGCGGGCCAAGGATGAGCGCGCTTCGTCGACCGAAAGACTGCACATCCAAAAGCATTGAGGCGCAACAGCTCTCGTAGGCGAGCTGGCATCGGCGTCCGTTCGGGACGCAATGCGCACAGAGTCGGTGGTATGTCGTGCGCGACCATCTGAGATCGCGTCGTCGCCGGTTCGGGTGAATTGGCCGTTTCGCGGCCGAGACGGGATCGTCGAATGGCACGACAGAACGGGCGCGCCGCCCCCGGCGGGCACCATGAAGGACCCGAGAACACGCCGCGGCTGCGTTTGAAGCCCAAGGCGCCGGCAACCGGGCACGTCGACGGGGCGTGGTGGCCGCGCAGCGATGACCTGTCGACTGAATTGCCGGATCTGCTGGCGGTGCTGTCGGTGCGCCTGGGCGCCATTGATCGGGTGATGTACAACCTGGCTGAATGGGCGATGGTGCCGAGGCGACTGACGACCGGCGGGCGGGCGGTTCGCCTGGACGGATACCGGCTGCAACCAGCCAATACTCTCCAGGTGCTCGGGGTCGGTCGCGAAAAGATTCTGCTGTTGGTGGTGCCTCCGCACACCGAGCCGGAGATCGCACACGAGGCGATGATGACCGCTGCTGCGCCGGACAACGCTTCGGCGGTGGGCGACCTGCTTGCGATTGGCGCGCACGACGGCGAAGCGTCCGACGCCTATCACCGCCCGACATTTCGCCGACGCGTCCGGAGGTTTCGACCATGACAGTCAAAGTGACACTCCGAAACGGCGACGCCGACAACTACATGCGGTTCGGCGACGCTTACGTCAAGCACCATGACGGCACACTCGACGTCGTCCGCACGGGGGCGAAGCGACCGTTCAGCTATGCGTCCGGGGAGTGGACCGACGTCGAAGGTGACCAGAAGCGGTTCACCAAGCGTTTCTGGGGTTGACGGTCGTCGGGGGGCGCGCGGTTGACCGAATCGCGTTCAGGTGACCTGGCTGATGAGCTGCCGGCTCTTCTGGCAAACGGGTGTAGATTGGTTGGTAAGCCGTTCGTGTTGGCGATGCCGCCGTAGACCTTGACGTGCAGACGAGCAGCTCACGAATCGATCTTCGCCCGATAAACCAACGTTCGGGCAGAACCTGAACCTATTTGAGGACCTATTACATGAAACCGTCTGATTTGTTTTCGCATCCCTATGAGCGGGAGGTCGTGTCGAACACCGAGCGTGACTCGGAACCGGTGCAATTTCCCGCCTTTTCCGACAGCCCGCAGAGAGATTCGACCGAGACTACGCCGCCGTCGTGAATGGGTTGACCGGAACGCGGCGCCTCGCTCGACCCGTCAGGTTGGCGCTCGCACCGCAGTTAGGGTCCGATATCGACGGCGCGTGGTGGCCACACACCGGAGTAGTGGCGCGTGAACTGCCGGAGCTCATCGAGGTATTGCACAAGCCATTGGGCGAGATCGTCGATATCTGCATCAACTGGTCTGCCTCCGAGGCGGCCGTGGATCTCAGCTCGATGGTGACCGTCGCTCGCTGGCAGCGGCGCAGAAGTTTTCGGCTGATGATGGTCGCCGGTCATCAAGTTTCCGCGAAACTCCTTGTCGTACCGCACGAGACACCGCAAGCGCTAGGCATCATGGTGATGCGTTGCGCGGCGGCCAGGCACCACGCAGCGTCACAACGAGACACCGAGTTGTACGAGACCGCCGAGAGTGTTGTACGCGCGGCTCGGGCCGAGAGCTCATCGTGGACGGCCCGACTCATACATGACTTGGACAACGGCGGAAGCGCTGTGGCGCAAGGTGTTAGCCATGTCAGTGGCGCACGATAAGCATGATGCCGTCAACAGCGTTCGGGGAGCCCGTCTCGTAGTGACGGCCCTGGGGGTGTATCGTCAAATCAGTTGGGAACCCAGCTAGTCCGGGATGAGTCAGCCGCACCGCCGCTGACCACGCCGAGCAACCGCTCACGCCGGATACGCCGGTGACAACCGCCAGTTGGGATCACCCCTTGATCACGCTTTCTACACGCTCGTCGTCGGCGTTTCCCGTTGTGGGTCAGGGATTTCGCGGCGCTCCGAGTTTCAGCATTCTCAGTACGTACCCACCGACGCCGTGCGGGCTGGCGACGTTCAGCGCCGCGCTGGCTGAGGGATTGACTGCCAACGGCGCTGACGTCAGCGTCGTGCGAGTGTCCGATGGGCCGCCGTCGACAACTAGCCGCGTCATCGGAGAGATGGTCAACGGGTCACCGACGTCCGTCGCAGCATGCGCTGAGCTCCTCAACCAGAGCGATGTCGCGGTCCTCCAACATGAGTACGGTATCTACGGAGGCGTCGACGGTGTCGCAGTCGTGGACGTCATGGACGGGTTGCAAATACCGTCGATCGTGATCGCCCATACTGTCCTGAAAAGCCCGACGCGACACCAGCGTTCGGTCCTCGAGGCGGTTGTGGCCCGCGCGGATCAGGTCATTGTGATGTCCGATGCGGCCAACGAGCGGTTGCGCAGTGGTTTTGACGTCGACCGCCGCAAAGTCACCACTATCCCGCATGGCGCGACTCTCCCGGCGAACGCCTCCTGCGTTAGGCGCGGTCGGCCGACGTTGTTGACCTGGGGCCTGATGGGTCCGGGCAAGGGCATCGAGCGGGTGATCGAGGCGATGGGGTCGCTCAACGATGTGCCAGGTCGGCCGCAATACCTGGTTGCTGGCCGAACGCATCCTAAGGTGCTGGCCGCCGATGGCGAGGCGTACCGCGAAGCGCGGATGGAACAGGCGCAGCGCCGCGGCGTCGCGGATTCGGTGTACTTCGATCCGGGTTACCGCAACATACCGATGTTGACCGCGCTCATTCAGTCAGCTGCCGTCGTCGTCCTGCCCTACGACTCGACAGACCAGGTCACCTCCGGTGTTTTGGTCGACGCCGTCGCGAGCGGCCGGCCCGTCATCGCCACCGCGTTCCCGCATGCTGTCGAGCTGCTCGGCAGTGGGGCGGGCATCGTCGTCGGGCACGACGATCCGGATGCTCTGGTGTCTGCCCTGCGCCGGGTGCTGATGCAACCGCGCCTGGCTGGTGCGATGGCGGCCGAGGCCCGTCGGCTGGCGCCCGAGATGGCGTGGCCGGTCGTCGCCGGTGCGTATGTCGGGCTGGCGCACCGACTCCTCGCACGGCGACGGGCCCTGGCGTGACCGCGACATACCCGGCGCCGGTATTCGACCATCTGCTACGGCTGACGGACCGCCGCGGCACTTTGGAACACGCCCGGCTCGACGAGCCGCTGCCCGAGCACGGCTATTGCACCGACGACGTGGCGCGTGTGCTTGTTGTCGCCACCCGAGACCACGGGCCCGACCGCACACTGAACGGTCTGGCAGGGGTCGCGTTGCGCTTCCTGAACGATGCGCAGGCGCTCGGCGGCGCCTGCCGTAATCGGATGGACAGCACGGGCGACTGGGTCGACGAGCCGGCCCTTGAGGACGCCTGGGGGCGCTGTATCTGGGGTCTCGGGACCGCGGCCGCGCACAGCAATGTCGCCTGGACGCGTCAGTCGGCCGTCATGCAGTTCGAGCGTGCCGCTCAGGAGAGGTCCGTCTGGCCGCGAGCGATGGCGTTCGCGGCGCTGGGCGCCGCCGAACTGCTCGCCTTCGACGCGGAGCACCGCGGGGCCCGCGCGCTGATCACCGACTATGCCGCCGCGGTGCCCGCTGCGAACGGTGACGCGGCGTGGCCGTGGCCCGAGCCCCGACTGACCTACGCGAATGCCGTTCTCCCCGAGGCGATGATCGCCGCCGGGGTCGCGCTCGACGACACGACTTTGTGTCGACGCGGCCTGGATCTGTTGGCTTGGCTGCTTGCGTTCGAAACGGCCGACGGCCACCTTTCGCCAACTCCCGTTGCGGGCAGGGGCCCCGAGGACGCCAGGCCCGGTTTCGATCAGCAGCCCATCGAGGTATCAACGCTCGCGGACGCGTGCGCGCGTGCCGCCGCCGTCGACACCGACCCGGTCTGGCGCGACGGCGTCACGACCGCAGCGGCATGGTTTATGGGCGACAACGACGCGGCAGAGCCGATGTGGGACCCGGACACCGGTGGCGGATACGACGGGCTGCACATCGACGGAGTGAACTGTAACCGGGGCGCGGAGTCGACCCTGGCGGTGATCTCGACCTTGCAGCAGGCGCGACGTTTATCGACTGGGCGGAAATGACTTCGGTGCAGAGCGGGCTGGTCACGCGGAGCCCGCAGCGGCTCGCGGCTGACCGGTCGAGAGTAATCGCACGGCTGTTCGTGCCAGGGCAGGAGGGCTTCGAGCGCCAGGACTCCCGCGCGGGTGCAGTGCTGGCGCGCATTCTGGCCCTCGACGAGGACGAAGTGCGCACGTCGTTGGACGACGTCGTCACCCGCTTCGACGGACGTCACCGTGATCTGGCCGCCACGTTCCGCCGGCACGCCCGTGAAGTCGCCGATCGCCTCGATCCCGCCAGTGATCTTTCCGATGTGCGAATGTTGTTGCTCGGTGCCGTATTCACTAGCGAGTACGCGATTGAGGGCGCAGCGTTGTGCAACCCCAGCGTGGTCGCTCACCCGGACCAGTCGCAAACCGCCGTTGGCAGCCTGCGATTCGTGATGAGCGTGCGGGGCATCGGTGAGGGGCATCGGTCGTCCATAGGATTCCGCACAGGCGCTGTCGACGGGGCAGGCGACGTCACGATCGACGATCCGGCGCCGTTCGCTAGTGCTGGCCCGCTAGTGCCAACCCTGTTGGATGGCAAGGTGATCCGCAGCGAACTGCACCGGCTGCACGGGGCGGGCGAGGCCGCCGATTACGTCCTCGACGCGCTCGGTGAGCGGTTCACCCGAGCCGACCTCGACGAGCAACTCGACAAGCTTCAGGCACACCGACGAACGCGCGGCCGTGCGGCCGAGACGATTTCGCTGATGCGAACGATCGCCGACCGGACTTATGCCGTCGAATTCGGCGATGATGTAACGCTTTCCGAGCGTGTCTTGTTTCCGGCGATAAGCGCGGAAGTCGCCGGCATGGAGGATGCGCGGTTCGTCCGGTTCGTCGATGACGACGGCTCAGTCACGTTCTATGCCAGCTATACCGCCTACAGCGGATCTCACATCAGCCAGCAGCTGCTGCAGACGACGGATTTCCGAATGTTCGCGTCCATGCCGATGGTGGGCCGTGCCGCGGCCAATAAAGGTCTGGCGCTGTTTCCGCGTCGGATCCGTGGCCGTTTCGCGGCGATGTCCCGATCCGACCGCGAATCGAATTCGATTGCATTCTCCGACTATCCGTTCGAATGGACGGCCTCGGTCGCCTGCCAGCAGCCAGCTCGTGCTTGGGAGGCGTTGCAACTCGGGAATTGCGGGCCGCCCATCGAAACCGAAGCCGGATGGCTGGTGCTCACCCACGGCGTCGGCCCGATGCGCACCTACCGCATCGGAGCGATGCTGCTCGATCTGGACGACCCGACAAGGATTCTCGGTCGGCTGCGCCAGCCCTTGCTGAGCCCCGCAGTTGACGAACAGGACGGCTACGTCCCCAATGTCGTATATTCCTGCGGCGCGCTGGTGCACAGGGGGACGTTGGTGCTGCCGTACGGAATCGGCGACGCCGCAATCGGAGTCGCGACCGTGCCGCTTGGTGAGCTGCTGGCCGCACTCGAGGCGTGACCGCCGGTGAACAGGAGGGACACTGATGAGACGAGAGGTCGCCGCTGATCTCGAGGTCGAGATCACGGCCCCGACGACGTTGGAGTTCCAGATCGCGATCGCACCGCATCCCAATACCTCGGTTTCCGAGGCATTGTCGTTCGACTTTGACGGCGAAAACGTGCAGCCCTTGGAGATCAGCGGCGTGCACGGCAACCGCATTCACAAGTTGGACGTTCCGGTTGGCCTTCTGAAGGTCGAGTACAGCGCCGCGATCGTCGGGCGGACGGACCCGGCGCCGGTGACCGAGTACGACCTGTCGATGTACCTGCGTCCGAGCCGTTACGCCGAGGCCGATAAGTTCTACGGTTTCGCTTCAACGGAATTCGGTCAATATCTCGATTCGACGACATTGCTGGAGAAGGTGTCCTCGTGGGTCGGGACCCGGCTGAACTACGTGCCAGGATCCAGCGACCCGATCGACGGCGCGGTCGACACACTCCTTGCCGGTGCGGGCGTGTGCCGCGACTTCGCACATCTGGTCGTGGCGTTATTGCGGGCCGTGAACGTGCCCGCCCGGGTCGTCTCGGTGTATGCGCCGGGATTGTTCCCGATGGACTTCCATGCGGTGGCCGAGGCGTTCGTCGACGGGCAGTGGCGGGTGGTTGACGGCACCCTGTTGGCGCCCCGGCAGACGTTGGTGCGCATCGCCACCGGGCGCGACGCCGCCGACACCGCCTTCCTCGACAACCACAAGGGGGCGATCACGCTGAACAAGTTGGAGGTGACCGCGGTCGTCGACGGGGATCTCCCGAAGGACTCGATCGACCGGCTGGTGTCGATCGGTTGAGCACCTCCTGGAGCTGGTGGACCCTGACGATTCCGTGCGCAACCCCTCGGAGCGGGGAAGAGCGTAACGTTGTTGATATTGGGCAGCTCAGTAGTGAGCGAACATGCCCGACTGAAAAGGAAATTCGATGGCTACGCCGACAACGTTCCGTACGCCCTACGACCTACGTCTCGAACTGGTCAAGGACATCATCACGACTCACTCGAAGCTTGGGGACAAGGCGGCAAGCGAACTGGCCGTGCACGTTCTGCACGCGCTGAACTCAATCCCCGAGAAGATTCGCTGAACGACGGCACCGCTCGGCCTTCCGGCGTCTACTAGGGGTCTGGTTCAGAAGCCGGTCGCGGCTGTGTCAGGACGCCTGGCCGAAGTCGGCGCGGTTCTTGCCCCTTCCCGGGGCAGCGGAATTCAAGCCAACCGTACGAGTGTGATCGCGTCGGGGATGACGCATGCCAGCCTGTCAATGCGCGGCAATCATGGCGCCCGAAATGAGGCCACGATGAGCAAGTCTGACGACAGACAAGGAATCACCTTTCGCGAGAACGTGATCCACGTCGGAGTCGGATTCGCAGCAAAGGAACGCCCGCACGTGCGGGAGGCGTTGTCCACGCTCGCGTCCCATCTGGGCAGGTGGGATCCGCGTGATGTGGACGTTGAAGTGACCTTGCAGGACCGCGGCGGCAAGGAGCAACGCGTCACACTGCGTACTATGCTGCCCGGCCTTCCGCAGCTGATAGCTGTTGCTGAGAGCCCGGAGATCACCCGCGCCCTCATTGAAGCCAAGCGCGAGCTGATTCGGCAACTTGAACACCAGAAGTCGGCGGGCGAACCGATGAATAACCGCGGGCTCAGGCGCGCGACGATTCGGCGCGGCGCCGACACCCGGCATTTCGAACTCAACCAACGACCCGCCAATGCGGACAGATAGCGGGACAGCCTTGACGCACATCACCGAACCACGTGTTATCGGGAACCATGCCGAGATGGGCGGGTCGACCCCGGCCGCCCCTTACATCCCATCGACCGTCAAGGACATACTCGGGGCGGGCGTGCGCCGCAGGGCTCGACGGAAGGAAATGGCTGCGACCCAGTCGACATGGGCTTCCGAAGGCGGCGCACGGCAGAGGACGTGAGCTGCCGGACCCGACGATCGATCCTGCTGAAATGTGCCGGGTGAATCGGCAATCTGCGCTCGTTCGGCTTGCGTGAGCGAGCCGGAACTCCCAGCGAAAGCTGTTGTGCCTCAGTGCTTCTTGTCATGAAGCAATGCACCCGTGGACGAGGCTCAGGCCGCCAGCTTTGGCCTGCTTGGCGGCGCGCTTCTCTTTCAGGGATCTTCCGGGCTTGGTTGGTCATCGTTTGCCGAGCAGACTTGTCAGACATCGCTGAACCCCTTGATCCTGGGACCTGGTTGGTCCCGATGCCCCCCGTACCCCCTTTAGCCTGGCTGAAGCGTTGACACACAATGTAGACGCACGTCGTTGGCAGTACTAGACTGGGTGTACGCCGACGCGCTGCCGTCGTTTGCTTCAATCCCGGCCGGTCGTCCGCACTCGCTTCGGGTTCGTGCCAGAGCCCAACCCCCTCGCCTGCATGGCCGGATCAATAGGACAACCAATGGCAATCGCCGACATCGCTGTATATGCACATCTGAGCGACGCGGACATCGAGGCCCTCGGGTATGAACTGGACGCCATCCGCTGCGAAATCGAGGAGTCACTCGGTGAGAACGACGCCACCTACATCCGGCGCACCATCAGGTTTCAAAGGACGCTCGACGTGGTGGCGCGCCTGCTCATCGGCGCCAGCCGGTCACGGGTCGGCTGGGTGTTGGGGACCGTGTCGCTGGCATTCGCGAAATGTGTCGAGAACATGGAAATCGGCCACAACGTGAGCCATGGTCAATGGGATTGGATGAACGACCCCGAGATTCACTCGAGCACGTGGGAGTGGGACATGGTCGCGGTCTCGTCGCAGTGGAGGTATTCGCACAACTACCGCCACCACGTGTTCAGCAACGTCGTGGGCGTGGACGACGATCTCGGCTTCGGCATCATGCGGGTAACCCGCGATCAACCATGGAAACCACAGTATCTGCTGCAGCCGCTTCAGAACCTGTTGTTGGCGGCGACATTCGAATGGGGCATCGCCGTTCACGATGTCGATTTGGAGCGGCTACGGGCGGCATCAGCTGCCGAGAAGGCCGGTCAGGCAAGGGCGCTGACGAGAAAGGTTGCAAGCCAAACCGTCAAGGATTACGTGCTCTTCCCGGCGCTGAGCGGTTCTCGCTGGCGCAGAACCCTGGCCGCGAACGCGTCAGCCAATCTTGTGCGAAACCTGTGGGCGTACATGGTGATCTTCTGCGGGCATTTCCCCGATGGTGCGGAGAAATTCACCGCCGACGTACTCGACAACGAGACCCGGCCCGAGTGGTACCTGCGACAGATGCTAGGCGCCGCGAACTTCAAAGCCGGCCCGCTGCTGGCGTTTTCGAGCGGCAACTTGTGTTACCAGATCGAGCACCACCTGTTCCCCGACCTGCCGAGCAACCGCTACGCCCAGATCGCCGTGCGCGTTCGGGCGCTGTGTGACAAGTACGACCTGCCTTATACCAGCGGTTCGCTTGTGCACCAGTATCTTTTGACGCTGCGAACCATCCACAAACTGGCGCTTCCCGACGGATTCCTGAGGGCTACGTGTGACGACGCGCCGGAAACCGCCTCGGAACGCAAGTTCGGTACCGGCGCGACAATGGCCGCCCGACCGGGTGGCCCGATAATAGGGCTGCGATCGGCGTTGCGCGATCGTGTACGCCGCACTCACTGGCGAAGAGCTGTCACACGTCCGCCCGCTGGTCCTGCAGATTAGCCAGTGCCGCACCGACGCTGTCGACGATGGGCAGAGATCCGTGGGGGTCGCAGATCCGTAGCAGTCGGGAGACCGCGGCGGCAGGTACCGCAATCCATCCGATTTCAGCGTGCGCGCAACGAACCGATACTCTGTGCAGCGCCGAGAAACCGTCGGTGCCAAAGAATTTCAGTCCACTGAGATCCAGGATCAGCCCGCGGCAGCGAACTGCCTTCACGAGTGCATAATCGGTGAGGGTGGTTGCGTTCGAAGCGTCGATGTCGCCGTATGCGCTGACAATGGCCACCGACGACTTCGCCCATCGAGTGTCGAATTGCGCCGCGTGACGCGTCGTGAGTGTTAGAAGTTTGGTCATAGTGATCCCGGCGGCCCAGACGATCACCGGCGTGTGGGGGCTCGGAGCGAGTGCTCCTTGAGTTCAGCGGCGGGCGGCCGAACCCATCCCGGACTAGCTGAGATTCTCAGCACGTACAACGCTACACCCTATGGAGCGGCTCGCACGGCGAGGTCCGGCAGCTCGCCGGGGTCAGGAACCCGCCACTCAAAGCGGATTAGTGTAGGAGCCCCACTCGAGGGTCGCCACATAGAGGATCGTCTGGATGCTGGTCCTTCTATTGGTACAAGGTGGTTGAGGGCCTTGTCGGAAGGCCTGCACCGTCGGCCGCCGTCACCGAGTGACTACTGTGTCGAGATGTCGTGCCCGGTCGCACGGCGCGGGTGTCGCGTGGCGTCGGCTCGCAGTTGGTGTGCTAGTCGGGTGTCGCGGTCTCGGTTCACGAAAGCCTCTTCGCGGTGAAGGCGGGCGACGGCGCGTCGGGCCTCGGCGGCGCGACTCGCGGCCGGTTGCAGATCCGCCAGCAGGATGCGGAGTCCGAGCGACGTCACCACGCCGACCGTGATCCTGAAGAGGAACAACGTGCGGCTCGACCCTGCGGTCTGATCGCCGAACACGGAAACTCGGTCAGCGGGTGCGTCGCCCGTGCGTTGCCCACCACGCCCACGATTGCCACGAACGGCACAATCAAATCGACGATGACGAGCATTTGAGGTCTCTCCGCTAGTAGACCTTCAGTCAACGCCTTCTCCCAGAATGTGTCAACAGTGTTGACGAACGGCGTTAACATAGGTCCTACCCGATTCTGACGCCGAAGGAGCTTGCCTCGCGATGACGAAACAGCGGTCCGCGACGGGTGCGGACGACGCCGCAACCGCTCTGGCAACAGCACAAGGCGACGGTCAGGTGAGCAGGTCGGTGATCCTGCAATCCGCGCTGAGGATTGTCGACCGCGACGGTGTCGACGGCTTGTCGCTGCGCCGCCTCAGCGACGAGGTGGGCCGCGATCCCACCGTGATCTATCGGCACGTG
>Ga0105239_10006178_pt1 | contig 13938 bp, 14 predicted proteins | sample KBSC44metaG_FD_92761 | JGI IMG/M metagenome (GOLD analysis project Ga0105239, IMG submission 92761) | Corn rhizosphere microbial communities from Kellogg Biological Station, Michigan, USA - KBS C4-4 metaG | ecosystem: Host-associated > Plants > Roots > Rhizosphere > Soil | place: Michigan, USA... | reverse complement strand
TCGGCACCATCACCTTGCGGCGGAAGATGCACACCACCTTGCCGTCCTGGTTGTAGCCGATCGTCTCCACGTGCACGACGCCCCGGTCGTCCTTGGAGGTGCTCTCCCACTTGTCGAGCACCCGCGTCTCGCCGTACAGGGTGTCGCCGTGGAACGTCGGTGCCACGTGGCGCAGCGACTCGATCTCGAGGTTCGCGATCGCCTTGCCGCTGATGTCCGGCACCGACATGCCGAGCAGGATCGAGTAGACGTAGTTGCCGACCACGACGTTCTTGCCGAACTGCGTGGTCTCCTCGGCGTAGTTCGCGTCGAGGTGGAGCGGGTGGTGGTTCATGGTGAGCAGGCAGAACAGGTGGTCGTCGTACTCCGTCACCGTCTTGCCCGGCCAGTGCTTGTAGGTCGCTCCGACCTCGAACTCCTCGTAGCTACGACCGAACTGCATGGGTGCTCTCCTGTCCGACTGCCGTGGTGACAACCGTCCCATCCTGCCGAACCCCGCGGCGATCCGGAACCGCGGCTGCACGTGGGCTTCCTCACCACCGCCGGACGGCCCGTCCGACCCGGGACCTTCGCACACCCGGACGGGGACTTCGCCCCATCCCCCGACCGAGGTGATCGACAAGGCTGGAGGTGGAAGAGACCGCAGTCGAGAGGTGACGCCATGTTGGCGCTGGTCGTGTACGAGTCGATGTTCGGGAACTCGGAGCGGATCGCCCGAGCGGTCGCGGCGGGGCTCGCCGAGCACGGCGGGGTCGTGGTGCAGGACGTGGCCACCGGTGTGCCGGGCGACATCGCGGCAGGCGTCGACCTGCTCGTCGCCGGTGGTCCGACGCATGCGATGTCGATGAGCCGCACCAGCACCCGGGTGGACGCCGTACGGCAGGGCGCGGGTCAGGGCAACGTCGGCCGCGGGCTCCGCGAGTGGCTCGCCGCCGCACCCGACGACCTCGACGGACTGGCGTTCACGACGTTCGACACCCGGGTCTCCCGAGCCCGCCGGCTTCCGGGCTCGGCGGCCAAGGGTGCGGCCCGTGCTCTCCGCCGGCGGCACGCGCGGCTGCTGACCCTGCCGGAGAGCTTCTTCGTGGGCGACGTGGCCGGTCCGCTCGACCCCGACGAGGTCGAGCGCGCCACCGCGTGGGGCAGGAAGATCGGCACGTTGGTCGAGCAGGGCGCGCCCAGCACGGCAGGCTGACCATGGAGCTCGTCGGCGGCTGGGTCCTGCCGGTCACCTGGGCGGTGCTCGGCATCACGATCGTGGTCTGCGGACTGCGTGCCGCGCGCAGCGAGCGTGCCCTGGACGTGGGGCTGATCGCGGCAAGCCTGTTGTGGGTGGTGGCGGGCGCGGGCGCCAACGCGGCGATGCTCGCGGACGGGTCGACCTACACGCGGTTCGCGAGCGGCTCCCCGATTCCCTTCGTGCGGGACACCTGGGAGTCACTCGTGGTGCCGCACCACCACCTCTTCATCGGCCTGCTGATCGCCGGCGAGGCCGTGGGCGGGCTGCTGCTCCTGGTGCCGGGGCGGCCGCGCGAGGTCGGGCTGGTCGCCTTCGCGGTGTTCAACGCCACCCTGGTGGTGTTCGCGTGGGCCTTCGCGATCTGGGGCGTGCCGATGGCCGTCAGCCTGGCCCTGCTCCTGCGCGCAGAGCGCCGCCGGAGCGCCGGGCTCAGGAGCCCCCGCCGCCGGCCTTCCGCCGGTGCATCTTCGGCCCGCCACCGGTCACCTCGGAGCCGTGTGCCTTCTCCTTGACCGGCTTGCCCTCCGGCACGCCGCGGTCGTTGGCCTGCTTGCGCTCGAGCGCCTCGCGCATCTTCGCCTTGAGGTCGTCGTTCGCGTTGTTGTCCGGCATCGGTCGGTCCTTACGTCGTGACGGCGTGGTGCTCACCCCCACCCTGCCATCCGCGCGGTGACCGGTCGAACGGGATTGCCGTGGCGGGCCCCCCGCGAGGCGCGAGGGCTACTTGCCGGTACCCGCCCGGGCAGTCCGGCCGATGCTCCCGATGGGAGGATTCCGGCATGGCTGACCAGGTACGTCGAGCGGCGACGAGCGCGTCGTACTCGATCACGATGCGGCTGCACACGACCCTCGACCACACCCTGATCGGGGCGGTGGCGACCGCGATCGCCGAGGGCGGCGGCATCGTCACCGCGATCGACGTCGCGGACTCGCGGCACGAGGGCCTCGTCGTGGACGTGACGTGCTCCGCCACCGACTCCGACCACGCCGCGGAGATCGTGGCGGCCGTGGAGGCGCTGGAGGGCGTGACCGTCCACAAGGTGTCCGACCGCACGTTCCTGCTCCACCTGGGCGGCAAGATCGAGGTGCGCTCCAAGGTGCCGCTGCGCACCCGCGACGACCTCTCGATGGCCTACACGCCCGGGGTCGGCCGGGTCAGCATGGCGCTGGCGCAACATCCCGAGGACGTCGCGAAGCTCACCATCAAGGGCAACTCGGTCGCCGTCGTCACCGACGGCTCGGCCGTCCTCGGGCTCGGCAACATCGGCCCCGGCGCCGCCCTGCCGGTGATGGAGGGCAAGGCGGCGCTGTTCAAGCAGTTCGCCGACATCGACGCATGGCCGATCTGCCTGTCCACGCAGGACACCGACAAGATCGTCGAGATCGTCGAAGGCATCGCCCCCGGGTTCGGTGGCATCAACCTCGAGGACATCGCCGCGCCTCGCTGCTTCGAGATCGAGCGTCGGCTGCGGGAGCGGCTGGACATCCCGGTCTTCCACGACGACCAGCACGGCACCGCGATCGTCGTGCTCGCCGCGCTGCAGAACGCCCTGCGCTGCGTGCACAAGCCGATCGACACCGCGCGCATCGTCGTCGCCGGGGCGGGCGCCGCGGGCACGGCGATCGTGACGCTGCTCATGGCCGCGGGCGTCACCGACGTGGTCGTCTGGGACCGCGAGGGCTGCCTGTCGCGCGACGACGACTCCCTGCCGGCGGCGAAGGCGGAGCTGGCGTCGCGGACCAACCCGCGCTGCGTCCGCGGCACGCTGCACACGGCGCTGCACGACGCCGACGTGTTCATCGGCGTCAGCGGGCCGGGCGTGCTCGACGCCGCGTGGATCGACGACATGGCACCCGACCCGGTGGTCTTCGCCCTCGCCAACCCCGATCCCGAGATCGACCCGGCCGAGGCCGCCAAGCACGCCGCCGTCGTCGCCAGCGGCCGCAGCGACTACCCCAACCAGATCAACAACGTGCTCGCGTTCCCCGGCGTCTTCCGGGGCCTGCTCGACGCCCGCGCCTCCGACATCGACACCGACATGCTGATCCGCGCGGCGAACGCGATCGCCCAGTCCGTGAGCGACGACCAGCTCAACGCGAGCTTCATCATCCCGAGCGTCTTCAACCCCGAGGTGCCGAAGGCGGTCGCCGCCGCGGTCCGCGGTGACGTCGGCCCGCCACCGCCGATGGGCGGGAGTAGGCTCTCGCGCTGACCGGCCGAGGAGGGCCCAGGAAGGACGTGCGTGGCCACCCACATCGACGAGAAGGGCATCCGCCTGTCCCGTCCGTACGACGGGCCGCTCGACGTCCTCATCGGTGGCCACCGGGTCTGGTCGTTCAGCACCAGCCGTGACGCGGTCCGCGCCGGTGGTGGGCTGTTCGTGGCCTGGCCCCGCCCGCTGGCCGCCCGCCTCGACGGTCGCGCCGAGGTCGAGCTGGTGCCGCACAACGGTGGCGACGCGCTCTTCTCCGGGCCGATCCGGTTCGGTCGCTCGAGTGCGCCCCTGGCGCTCGTCGACGACCTCGGCCACCCCCTGTCGCTGGACAAGGGCGGCCGCCTGCAGCGCACCTTCGAGGACTTCGCCGACGAGTCCCGGGTCGAGCTGATCGCCGCGACCCGTCGCGTGCTGGTCGACCTCACCGAGCAGTGCGGCCTGGACGCCTACCTCTGCTACGGCGGGCTGCTCGGAGCGGCTCGATCCGGGCGGATGATCGGCCACGACTCCGACCTCGACCTGGCCTTCCTCAGCCGCTACACGCACCCCTTCGACGTCATACGGGAGAACCGCGCAGCCGAGCGGCAGATGGCGTCGCTGGGCTGGAAGGTCGTGCGGATGAGCGCCGCGAACTTCAAGATCTGGGTGCCGCTGCCCAGCGGCAAGCGGGCCGGTGTCGACGTGTTCGGCTCGTTCCACGTCGGCGACCACTTCCACATCACCGGCTCGCTGCGCGGCCGTCTCGAGCGCTCGGCCATCGTGCCGTTCGGCGAGATCGACCTCGAGGGCGTGCGGTTCCCCGCCCCGGCGGACGTGCCCAGGTTCCTGGAGTTCACCTACGGCCCCGGGTGGCGGACCCCTGACCCGGCCTTCCACTTCGACCACCCGCCGGCGAACGTCCGCCGGATGTCGCAGTGGTTCCGCGGTTCGCGCAACCGGCTCCCGCACTGGCAGGAGTTCTACCAGGGCCCGCACCAGCAAGTCCCGGCGACGCCGTCGGACTTCGCGGCCTGGGCCGAGAGCCGGATGGAGCCCGGCAGCCCGGTCGTCGAGCTGGGCGCGGGCACCGGACGCGACGCCGTGTGGTTCGCCCGGCGTGGCCACCCGACGCTCGCCTCGGACTACTGCTCCGGGGCGCGCACGGCGATCCTCGCCGCGGCTGCCCGGGCCGAGGTGCGGGTGCCCTACCGCCCGATCAACCTCGAGTCCCTCCAGTCCTCGCTCGTGGCCGCGACCCGGTTCGCCCACGATCCCCAGCCTCGCCACGTGTACGCGCGTGGTCTGGTCGACGCCCTCGCGCCGAGCGGGCGGATCGGGCTGTGGAGGTTCTGCGCCATCGCCGGTCGCCGCGGCGGCTCGACGTTCCTCGAGCTCGGGACCGCCGAGACCGATGCCGCCCGGGTGGTCGCGGAGGTCGCCGCCCACGGCGGGACCGTCGTGGAGCAGGTCGGCAAGAAGGACACCTGTCGTCTCGTCGTGAGCTGGAGGAAACCATGAGGAACCCGCTGCGCCTCGTCGGCGACAACGCCGCCCGGATCAGGAAGCTCGAGGAACAGGTCGCCGAGCTGATGGACTCCGTCGAGGAGAACCGTCGGCTCAACGAGCGGCTCTCCGACGTGCTCGACGTGCTCACCGAGCTGCTCGTGCCCGCGGTCGACCGCGACGACGCGCGACTCGAGGAGGCGCTGGCCAAGGTGCAGGGCGGCCGGTGGAAGGCGGTGTGAGGGGGGTTTCGACAGGCTCAACCACCGGTGCGGCCAACCCCCGGTCAGGCTGGACCACCGGCTGAGGCACTACTTCAGCTTGTAGTCCTCGAGGATCCGCCGGCCGATGATCATCCGCTGGATGTCCGCGGTGCCCTCCCCGATCAGCAGCATCGGGGCCTCGCGGTACAGCCGCTCGATCTCGTACTCCTTGGAGAACCCGTAGCCGCCGTGGATGCGGAAGGAGTCCTCGACGACCTGGGAGCAGTACTCCGAGGCGAGGTACTTCGCCATGCCGGCCTCGAGGTCGTTGCGCTCCCCCGAGTCCTTCTTCCTGGCGGCCAGCACGACCATCTGGTGCGCGGCCTCGACCTTGGTGGCCATCTCCGCGATCCGGAACAGCACGGCCTGGTGCTCGGCGATCTTCTTGCCGAACGTCTCGCGCTGCTGGGCGTACTGGACGCCGAGCTCGAAGGCGCGGGTCGCGACCCCGACACCACGGGCGGCGACGTTCACGCGGCCGACCTCGACGCCGTCCATCATCTGGTAGAAGCCCTTGCCGGGCTCACCGCCGAGGATCTGGTCGGCGGCGATGTTGTGGCCCTCGAACACCATCTCGGTGGTGTCGACGCCCTTGTAGCCCATCTTGTCGATCTTGCCGGGGATCGTGACGCCCTGGGCGGTCTCGCCGAAGCCGGACTCCTTCTCGACGAGGAACGTCGTCATGTTCTTGTAGACCGAGTCCGAGCCCTCGTCGGTCTTGACCAGGACCGCCACCAGGTTGGCCGAGCCGCCGTTGGTCAGCCACATCTTCTGGCCGGTGATCGAGTAGCCGTCGTCGGTCTTGACGGCCTTGGTCTTGATCGCCGCGACGTCGGAGCCGCAGCCCGGCTCGGACATGGAGAACGCGCCGCGGACCTCACCGGTGGCCATCCGCGGCAGGTACTTCTGCTTCTGCTCCTCCGTGCCGTGCTGGAGGATCATGTAGGCCACGATGAAGTGGGTGTTGATGATCCCCGAGACGCTCATCCAGCCCCGGGCGATCTCCTCGACGGCGAGCGCGTAGGTCAGCAGCGACTCGCCGAGGCCGCCGTACTCCTCCGGGATCATCAGGCCGAACAGGCCGAGCTCCTTGAGGCCCTCCACGATCTCCGTCGGGTACTCGTCCGCGTGCTCGAGCTCCTGGGCCACCGGGATGATCCGCTCGTCGACGAACTGGCGGATGGTCTTGAGGATCTCGTCCTGGATGTCAGTCAGGCCCTCGGTCTCGCGCAGGCGACCCATGCTGGTGGTGTCCTTCCGGTGGCGGAGCAGAGATGAACGGCGCAGCCCGCAGCCCGCGGGCGCTCGAAGATTACCCGGCAGTATGTCCCCGCTTGCCCCGGTCCGCCATGACGAACCTCACGTCACAGAGACGTCAGCGGCCGACGAGCCGACGCGTCCACGGGAAGCGGCTCGCAAGGGCCTCGCGCAGGCCCGGCGCCGGCCTCGCCTGGAGCTCCTCGACGGCTCGGCGGAGCTGGTTGCGCTCCATCCGGATGCGGCGTACGTCGTGCAGCATCCGGCCGACCAGCTCCACCGCGATCCCGGCGACCTCCTCGTCGGTGACCGAGTCGACCGCCCGCCGCGGCTCGAGGGAGTCGGGCACGAGCAGGTCGCGCACGTCGCCGATCACGTCGTACCGGGCGGCCTCGATGTGCTCGACCGCGGCGGACGCCCGCGCGCGGCACTCGTCGAGGATCGCCTCGGTCGGCCAGTACTTCTCGCCACCGCGGGTCGCAAGCCGCTCGTCGGCGAGGAAGGTGCGGATGTAGACGCCGCGGTCGAAGGGGCGCTCGAAGTCCTCGTCCTTGAGGTGCAGGTTGACCCGGCGCAGCGTCTCCGCCTCGGCGACGCCCATCGACTCGTTCGGGAAGGTCGGGGACAGGTCGAACGAGCCGGGGTCCAGGCCGACCAGGCCGGCGAACCGCTGCCACAGCAGCTCGCGCGGAGCACCCGGCCGGGGCAGCGGCAGCACGTGGACCCGAGCGGCCGGCACGGTCGGCGCCCAGCGCTCGAGCACGAGCCGCACGTCGAGGGTGCGCCAGTTCCACACCGACATCGGGCTCTCGGAGACCTCGGCCTCGGCGAACTCCGTCATGGTCCGGGCGTCCCGGTTCTTCAGGCTCTCCTGCCAACCACCGGAGTAGAGCCCGACAGGCTCGCGCGCGGTCACCACCAGGTGCACCTCGGCCGGCGCCAGCTCGGCCACCATCCGCGCCGCCTGCTCCGGAGCGGCGGCGGCGAAGAACTCGTGGCTGACCAGGGCGGTGCCGTCCCAGGCCGCGATCTCCGACTTGAGCACGCCCCAGGACTCGCGGACCCGGTCCTCGTAGGTGGGCAGGTTGGGGTCCTCACGGATCACCCGGGTCGACCAGAGGTGGTCGCGCCGCTCGCGACCCGGCAGCAGGACGCCCTGGGAGCCCATCCGCTCCCGGTCGGCCCACATCACGGTCTGCAGGTACGTCGTGCCGGTCTTGGGCAACCCGATGTGGAGGTAGACCTTCGCTGCCATGGCGGTGTCGACCGGCCCTACAGGCTGCGCTGGAACTTCGCGAGCGCGGCGTCGATGCGCTCCCGGTCCTGCGACGCCACCGGGATCAGCAGCTCCTGGACCAGGTCGACCAGCTCGGCCACCCGCAGGTTGAGGTTCCGGTTCTCCTGGACCTCGGCCTCGAGCTCGTCGATCCGCGCGACCAGGTCGCCGGCGACGCGTCGCGCCACCCGCTGCCGCAGGTTCCTCTTCACCGCTGCCACTGCGCCACCAATCGAGCCACTGTCCGTCCGGTGGAGCCTTCCGGGGTGTCGGGCACGCGCTCCACCTGCTGTTCCTCGCGGTGAACGATAACGGCTCCGCGAGCCTCGAGCTCGGCGACCACCTGCGCGGTCGGCACGGCCGCCAGCAGCTGGCCCTCGTGGAGGCGCCGACCGTCACCGGCCCAGAACTCGAGGTAGAGCTGGCCACCGTCGCGCAACGCCATCTCGCACAGCCGCCAGGCACCCGCCCGACCCGCCGGGGTGGTGGCGTCGACGACGTGGCGGGCCAGCACGACGCGTGGGCCGGCCGAGTGGGCGAGCCGGGCGCCCTCGGCCAGCACCGAGCGCAGCGAGAGCAGGTTGACCTCGCGCACGGTGAGGTCGTGGCCCTCGGACACGGCCGCCTGGCGCGCCGCCTCCGCGGCGCGCGGGACGAAGTCGAGCGCGGTGGCCGAGGCGCCTTGCCGGGCGAACCACAGGGCGTCGCCGGCTCGTCCGGCACCGAGGTCGACGACCTGCGCGGGCACGCCCTCGCGGGCGACGACGAGCTCGGCGAGCGCGCTCCCCCGGTCCGGCGCCGGCTTGCCGCGGTGCTGGCTGAGCCGGCGCTCCCACTCGCTGCGGAGCACCCGGATGCCGCGAAACCAGCCGTTGAGGCGACGTACCGTCGTCCGCGGCGTCTCGAAGTGGTACGCCGGGTCGGGCACCCGCCACCCCGAGCCGTAGGTCGCCTCGAGGAGCTTCTCGGGGTTCGCCGGCACCGGGAACGTGCGGCCCTCGAGCGTCGCGGTCGTCAGCGGGTAGATCCACTCCCGCTCGAACGGAGCGCCGATCTCCCCCATCAGGTACAGGACCGGAGCCCGATCGCCCACGGGCTCGGCGATGAACCCGCCGAAGACGTCGAGCCCGCGGCGGAAGCCGTCGCCCTCGATCACGTCGACCCGGAACGCGATCCCGCTGTAGCGGTAGGTGTCGAAGCCGAGCTCGCCGAGGTGGCGCTGCACCCGGAACGACTCGAGCATGACGTCGACCGGGTGGGTGTGGCCGCTCACGTAGCCGAGGTCGGCGTCGCTGTCGTGGCCGATCAGGCCACCCTGGCGCACGGCGCCGAGCAGCGTGCCGTAGGCGAGGAACGCCTCGACGCCGGCGTCGCTGATCGCGTCGAGCACCTGCGCGATCGAGTCGAGCAGCGGGGCCACCTGCTCCGGCGTCCGGCTGTCGAAGGTCTGCGAGAGCCGGTTGGACTTGTCCAGCCCGAGCGGCTTGCCCTCCGGGCTGACCACCGCGATCCGCCCCTCGCCGGTGCCGAGGCGGACCTCCTCGTCGTACAGGGTGGCGCCGGAGACGTGCGCGACCAGCGAGAGCCGGGTGCTGCCGTCGAGGAACCGCACCAGGGCGCTCGGCCATCCGGCCAGCCGGCCGCCGTCACCGGGGACGCTGTCCCGCTGCAGCCAGAACGACCAGACCCGCCGGCCGTCGAAGCAGACGTCGACGACGTCGTCGCCGCCGTCACCGGTGCGGAACCAGATGCCGCGGTCGTCGACCCGGACGGCGTCGACCTTCGGGGCCGCGGCGGACACCGCTGCTCAGCCCTCCACGAACGAGTTGGCGCGGGACAGGTCGTCCTCGAAGTCGACCTCGACGACCTGGTACTGCGAGATGTCGACCGCCTCCACCCGGAGGCCGTCGCGCTCGATGGCCAGCTCGAGACCGCGCTCGAAGTAGTCCTGGTCGTCGGCCTCCTCGAGCCTGGCGACCAGCGCTGCCTTGTCGTCGGCGGAGACGTAGTTGATCCCGACCGCCTCGCCGAGGCCGCCGACGACGGACTTGGAGAGCTCGCGGATGTAGCCCTCGCCGTCGAGGGTGTACTTGACCTCCTCCTCGGCGACCGACGCGGTGTTCACGCAGACGAAGCTGCGGCCGGCGTCGATCTTGTCGTGGATCAGCCCGAGCACGCGGAGGTCGAACACGACGTCGCCGTTGAGCCACAGCACACCGCCCGGCTGGGAGAGCTGCAGCGCCTTGAGCAGGCTCTTGGAGGTGTTCGTGGAGTCGTAGACCTCGTTGTAGACGAAGGAGATGTCCGGCATCGCCTCGATCACCAGGTCGAGCTTGAAGCCGACGACGGCGGTCACGAACACCTCGTCGCCGTACACCGCCCGCAGCGAGCGCACCGCGCGGCGCATGATGCTCTCCCCCGAGGTCAGCGGCGTCAGCGGCTTCGGGTGCGGCTTGCCGAGGCGGGTGCCCAGACCGGCGGCGAGGATGACGACCTGGATGGCCACGAGGCCCTCTCTCTCCACGACATGGTCGCCCGGCGGCGGACGATCCGCGTCATCCTACAAACCGGTCGGCCGCGGCCCGCCGCGCGTGGCACAGTGGGCCGGTGCTGATCGAGACCGAGCGGCTGCGCATCCGCGACTGGACCCTCGACGAGGCTCCAGTCGTGCTCGACATCCTGAGCCGGGTCGAGGTGGTCAAGTGGCTGGGCGACGGACCGCCGCAGCTCTGCCCCGACCTCGACGGAGCGCGCGAGCGCATCGAGCGCTGGCGCGGGCGCGACGACCCGCCGCTCGGCTACTGGGCGATCGAGGTCGCCGACGCCGGCCCCCTGCACGGCCGCGTGATCGGCTCGGTGCTGCTGGTGCCGCTGCCGAACGGCGACGGCGAGGTCGAGATCGGCTGGCACCTGCACCCCGACGCGTGGGGCCACGGCTATGCCTCGGAGGCCGCGCGGGCGGTGCTGCGACGCGGGTTCGAGGGCGGGCTGGAGGAGATCAACGCGGTCACGCACCTCACCAACGAGCCGTCGCAGGCGGTCTGCCGCCGGATCGGCATGGAGCACCGCGGCGTCGTGGAGAAGTGGTACGACGAGCCGTCGGAGCACTTCGTGGCCACCCGCGACGCGTGGTCACGCGACCACGGCCTCGGACTTCGCTGACGGAGGCGAGGCCAGGATCACCACCGCCATGCCCGACAGGATCAGCCCCAGCCCGGCGAACGCCACCGGCTCGGGGACCTGACCGAGCCAGGCGGCCGCGATCAGCGCGGCGCCCGGGATCTCCAGCAGGATCGTCAGCGAGACCACCATCGGCGAGACGGTTGCGAGCAGGTGGTTGAACACCGAGTGGCCGAGGAGCTGGGCGGTCGCGGCGAGGACGCCCAGCCGGAGCCACTGGTCGGCGCCGTAGCCGGTGAGTGCCTGGCCGGAGAGGAGGGCTGCGACCAGGAGCACCAGCGCGGCCGTGCCGTAGCAGCCCAAGGTGTAGGCCGAGGTGCTCACGGTCTGGCGGACCCGGCCACCGATGACCGCATACGCGGCGACGCCGAGGGAGCCGAGCAGCGCGAGACCGTCACCGGCGAGAGCCCTCGCCGAGATCGAGAAGTCGACGCCCGAGACGACGACCGCGCCGGTCACGGCCAGCAGCACTCCGACGAGCACAGCGGCCCGGGCTCCCTCGCCACGCTGCACGTCGTACCCGACCACCCAGAGGACCTGCAGGGACACGATCGCCGTGCTCGACGCGACCGAGGTCATGCCCAGCGAGGTGATCCAGAACCCGAAGTGGGACGCGAGGCAGACGCCGGCGAGCACGACGAGGCCCAGCTCTCTCGCACCCGGACATGCGAATGTGGCTGGTGCGCCGGGTGCCGTGCTCTCCAGTCCCGCGCGCGACATTCGCATGTCCCTGTGCGCCACACGCCACCCGACCACCGGCGCGATCGCCGCAGTCGCAAGCGCGTTGCGCCAGAAGGCGATCGCCAGCGCCGGCACGGCGAGCGACGCCATCAGCGGCGCAGCGAACGAGACCGCGACCACCCCGACCCCGAGCAGCGCCAGCGTCCGCAGCCCGATCGACGGCGTCACGGAAGTCGGATCTGCCCTCGGGCGATCGGGTGCACCGCACCCGCGACGTGGACCGTCGTCACGCCCGACCCGTCGGCGTCGATCCGGCCCTCCAGCTCCGACGGGCGACCCATCTCGGCGCCCTGGCTGATCCGGTAGACCTGGCCCGCGTCGAGCAGGCTCCGGGCGTGCAGCGCGAGCCCGAGCCCGGCCGCCGCGGAGCCGGTCGCGGCGTCCTCCGGCACCAGCCCCGGCACGAACACCCGGCTGTGCACGTCGAGCAGGTCGCCGTCGCGGTCGCGGACGGCGTACAGGTTGAGGCCCTCGAGCGGGTCCCGGGTCTCGGGGAGGTCGGCGACCTCGCGCACGGGTCGTCGCCCGGGCCTGGCGCGCGCGATCGCGTCGTCGTGGACCGGGAGGTGCACGAACGTCAGGCCGGTGCCGGCCAGCCAGGTCTCGCCGTCGCAGTCCTCGAGCGCGAGGCCGACCGCGTCCAGGAGCTGCGCCACGAAACCGTCCCCGATCGGGCCGGCCAGGTCTCCGGGTGGGGCCGAGAGCTCCACCCGCGCGTCGTCGATCCGTACGCCGATCTCCCCCGCTGCGCACACCTGGACGACCTCGTCGGCCGTCAGCGCTCCCCGCTGGCGCAGGACCCAGGCCGTGCCGAGCGTCGGGTGGCCGGCGAACGGGATCTCGCCGCCGGGGGTGAAGATCCGGCTCCGGTAGCGGCCGGCGTCGACCGGCGTCGGGAACGTCGTCTCCGAGAAGTTGAACTCGCGGGCAAGGGCGAGCAGCGCGTCGTCCGGGAGGTCGCCGGCGCCGTGGACCACCGCGAGCTGGTTGCCCGCGAAGGGCTCCCGGGCGAAGACGTCGACCACGTCGTAGTCCAGAAAGGCGTCGGCCATGGGGTCATCCTGCCCCAGCCCGACTTCGCGAACCCCTAGGCTTGAATGTCGTGAGCACCCCACGACGTCGCGCCTCGCGACAGCGCGAAGACCTCACGCCGGTCTCGCGACGCCCCGGGGACCCCGCATGAGCACCGCACCGACCCGCGTCTTCGCCGCCCGGCTCGCCGGGCTGCAGGTGTTCGACCCCCAGGGCGACCAGGTCGGCAAGGTCCGCGACGTGGTCGTGGTGCTCCGCTCCGACGTGCGTCAGCCGCGTGTGGTGGGGCTGGTGGTGGAGGTCTTCGGCCAGCGGCCGGTGTTCGTGCCGATGACCCGGGTCACCAACATCGACGCCGGCCAGGTGATCACGACAGGGCTGCTCAACATGCGGCGCTTCGAGAAGCGCGCCGCGGAGACGCTGGTGATCGGCCAGATGCTCGACCGCAAGGTGAGCGTGAAGAGCACGGGCGTCGAGGGCGTCGTCTACGACGTGGCGATGGAGCAGACCCGCACCCGCGACTGGGTGCTGTCCCGCGTTGCCCTCCAGGAGCCCACCAAGGGCTTCCGCCGCCGCGGCCAGACCCACGTGGTCGCCTGGGACGACATCGAGGGCCTCCAGCGGCGCGAGGCCGACCAGGGGGCCACCAACCTGATCGCGTCGCTGTCCGACCTGCGCCCCGCCGACGCCGCGAACGTCATCCACGAGCTCACGCCGGAGCGCCGCGGCCAGGTCGTCGCCGCGCTCGACGACGAACGACTTGCCGAGGTCCTCGAGGAGCTCCCCGAGGAGGACCAGGTCGAGATCCTCGAGCACCTGACCCACGAGCGCGCGGCCGACGTGCTCGAGGAGATGTCGGCCGACGACGCCGCCGACCTGATCAACGACCTGCCGCCCGAGACCGCGGCCCACCTGCTCGAGCTGATGGAGCCCGACGAGGCCAAGGACGTGCGCCGGCTGATGTCGTACGGCGAGGAGACGGCCGGCGGCATGATGACCCCCGAGCCCGTGATCCTGCCGCCCGACGCCACGGTGGCCGAGGCGCTGGCGCGGGTGCGCAACGAGGACCTCACTCCCTCCCTGGCGGCGCTCGTCTACGTCTGCCGGGCGCCCCTGGAGACACCGACCGGCAAGCTCCTCGGCGTCGCGCACATCCAGCGGCTGCTGCGCGAGCCACCCTCGGAGCTCGTCGCCGGTGTCCTGGACACCGGGATCAACTACCTGCACGCCGACGCCACGCTCCAGGACGTC
>Ga0105239_10006175_pt1 | contig 13939 bp, 13 predicted proteins | sample KBSC44metaG_FD_92761 | JGI IMG/M metagenome (GOLD analysis project Ga0105239, IMG submission 92761) | Corn rhizosphere microbial communities from Kellogg Biological Station, Michigan, USA - KBS C4-4 metaG | ecosystem: Host-associated > Plants > Roots > Rhizosphere > Soil | place: Michigan, USA... | reverse complement strand
TTGATTAATGGCACTTTAGGCGAGTAACCAAATTCCATGAGTGCGTTGGTACATTTATACCCAAAGCAGCTAAGAATCGCCGCCGCTGAATTAGGATGGCAGAAACAGTTCATCAGAAGAGCGTCCGAGCTGTTGCTGGAATCCAATTCGTATGCTGTTGAAGATTGTGGAGACGGAAGAGCGTTGGTCTGTGAATGTCGTTTCTCTGTCCGTTTGCTCCACGTGGGGGAAGCGCAAATCTCTGTCCAGGAAGCCGACTCGAAATTTGCATGGTTGCTCGGGTTCAGGGTGCGTTCGAAAAGCACCGTACGGGATGAACCAACACTATAATATGGCGTAGCGCCAATGGTCGCTGCCCATGCGTCAGCTCGTACTTGCAAGTCAACTCGTAATTTTTCAGACCAGTTCATATCGGTTTCCTTATATTTCTGCGTTGAGCTGTATCAATCAATGCGTCACTCTGTGCGTTGTAGTATTTCCGGTATGAGATCATCGTATTGTAGTAATAGCACATGGACATTTGTTCGAGGATGGTGTCCCAGGCGATTCCCGGTATCAGAGTTTCCGCATTCCCTGCGCTTGCCTTATAGCATTGATACCCTGTTCCAACTCTTGCCAAAGTTGTACCTCTGCGGCGATCTCTTCCTGCGTCTTGCGGACATCCTCTTGTGACTATTGCGCCAACAGCACCAGAGTTTGATCGGACTCGTCCATCTCTCCTATTGGTAGATGACGGTAGTCACGGGCTTCGATTTCCAGCAAAAGTGGCGCGTGATCTGAAAGTCTGTCGCTGCCAAGTTCAGCAAAGTTGTAAGGGACACGTTTGGACACGTACTCGACATTCCGGATCCTAAAATGCCTTGTGACAAAGGCATGGTCGATCCGTGAAGTGCTTCCGGTGTTACCAAAGTAACTATGCCCATGAAACGGCAAAGCGTGCTGCCAGCGCTGTTGTAGGAGACGTCCCAGTCTAGGTGTTTTCGTGCCGGGTTTGTCTATGTCGGTATTGAAATCGCCTAACAGCACGAATGGTCTATCCACGATTGTTTGCGCGGTGTCCGCCAGCCAGTCCCAACATCTATTTTTTTCCGCTGTCGTCGCATAACAGGGCACCCTTAATCCGAGAAGTTCGAAGCCTGCTTCAGGCAGGCGTACATGCAGTATGTTGGAGGGAAGGTAGGGGTCTATAGAGGGGGCGATGATGTCACCCGCTTCCAGAGGAGTACGCGAGGCGACGAGTACCTGGTTTTGACCGGGCGTAATAGACGTCATCAGGCTATGAGACAGACCCTGTATTGCGAGTTCCGAGAGAAGAGGTTCACAACGCGAGCTATGAACATACTCAGTCAAAACCAGAACGTCTGGTTCAAGCGACATGAGCGCTGAAGCCAGGTTGGGACTGATCTTTCTTTGTACCGCTCGATGTCCAATGTTCCATACGACAATTTTCACGATGGTGACCTTTAGCGTAAACGGCGGATCTGGGACGGATTCGCACGCTTTTGCCCCTTGAAGAGGATATGTGATCGGAGTTGTGTCTCCATTGTACCTCTTCACCCTTGCGTCAACTGGTGTCTGTACTCCGTCCGAGGGATTAAGATATGTCTGGTCGAAAGATATAGATAGAAACTCATCTGCCTAACTACAATCCTCTCTGGGAAAGCACGCATAGGCATAAAGGAAATAAAGAATCGTGAACAGTGAACAGATCGATGCTCTCTGGAATATCAGCGATCCCATTCAGGGTTATGACGGGCTTGTCGCGGCACTCGAAGAGGCGCCGGACAGCGCGGACGAGATCCATACTCAGATCTGCCGAGCATTGGGGCTCCAGCGCAAGTTCGATGAGGGATGGGCAGAGCTTGCCAGGATTTCGCCGTCTCCTTCTAAAATCGTCCAGGTACGGAGAGATCTGGAGGCGGGCCGTCTCAAGAACAGTTCGGGAGACAAAGACGGAGCGAGACCTTACTTTCTGCAAGCCCTGAACGAGGCGAACAACAGCGGTTTCGACTTCTACGCGGTCGATGCGGCGCATATGCTGGGAATCGTCACCAAAGAGGCGGAGTCGGTCGAGTGGAACACGCGGGCTATCGACATGGCGAAGCGATCGGAAGATCCGCGCGCCCGCAAGTGGCAAGGCAGCCTGCTCAACAATCTAGGCTGGACCTACCACGATGCCGGGCAGTTTGAGAAGGCGCTGGCGACATTTCAGGAGGCACGGACGTTTCAGGAAGAGACAAAGAACGAGACCCGGATCCGGATCGCACAGTGGGCGGTGGCGCGTTGTCTGCGCTCACTCACCCGTTACGAGGAAGCCCTCGCCATTCAGCGCGAACTCGTGACGTTCCCGGAACAGGGCTACGCCTCCGAGGAGATGGGAGAGCTTCTCCTCGTGACAGGCCATGCAGACGAATCTCGACCCTACTTCAAGAGAGCATACGAACTGCTCTCACAAGACATCTGGCTAAAGGCGAACGAAAGCCAACGCCTGGAAAGGCTGAAACAGCTCTCCGAAGCGCCGTAATTCGCAGAAACAAACCCTAGCGGAAACGCGCAGGAAGCCGCGAAGAAGACACCGCATCCGCACAATAGCGTGTTCATCGTCTCATCGTGAAAATCGTGGTTCAAGACGATCAGAGACGATAGGAGGTGTAATTATCGAACTGGAAGATATTCGGCCAGATCCCGCTTTGCCGTTAGACCTGGGAATCCTGCTGGCGGCCTGGAAAGACGGCATTCGCGAATGGCGCGACAACCTGGGGGCACCTCCTCCGGAGGCGGTGACGTGGCAGATCTATTCCGAGGGGCCAAGCATCGGCGGAATCCTCCTGCATCTGGCGAGTTGCGACCAGTTCTGGCTGCATGAGTTTGCCGAGAAGATCCAACTAGATCGCACTGATCCGGCGATTGCGTACGATCTGTCGATGGATCAATACATCCCCCGCTGGCCGACGCCCCCGGCAGAACCGATCGAATGGTATTTCGATATCCTCGACCGCGCCCGCATCCGCGTGTTTGCGTCCATCGCCCAGCACCCGGATTCCCTGTCGGAGCATCCGAACGGCGAGTATGCCTCGACCTATCGTTGGATCGTCGCGCATCTCGTGCAACACGACTCTTACCACGGCGGCCAGGCGGTGCTGCTGCACGAAACCTGGAAGAAGCTTCAGGCAGAGCCCTGAGCTGTGAGCCTCTGTGGAATTTCTCGCGAATATCAGGTTCTCAGCGGTTGGTGAGGACAAGTGCGTAGCCGTCCCAGAGGTAGTCGAGATCGCCGACAGGCCAGCGTTCGCGGCCATTGCTGGGGTCGGATACCAAGACCCAGGTTCCATCGAGTTCGGCGGAGAGCAGGACGACCGAATGCGAGACGCCCGGCTGCCAGCCAAATGAGATCATCCTGTCTCGAATGACGGGTGAACAGTCACTCTTCAGGCCGACCGAGATGATGCAGGGATAGGTGGCGTGGCGGAGATTGGCAGGAGGACCGATGTAGCTCAACCGGGGGCGCAAGGCGGCGGAGGCAGCCGCGAGTGAGAGGCCGCGATAGAGGCCGAGCGAGGAGGTGCCCAGGTCGGCGCGTGTCAGGCAGAGCGCGGCCATCTGCGCCTCGGTGACCTGGATTCCGTGCCGGGCCAGCAGGGTGACCGCGGCGGCGGCGCTGCAACTGTACTCGGTGGATTGAAAACAGATCCCATCCTTCGTCGCCACCCCTGTGAGTGTCGGAGGCAGCGGTTTGAAGAACCAGGCGTACCCCGCCAGCGCCGCCCCCACCAGAATCGGCGACAACACGGCGGCCCGCTGCTGTGCATTGCGATCTTTAGCGCTCCGCCAGAGAACCGCCATCAGAACCACGGCCACCTCCAGAGACAGGTTGGTCACGAAAACCCAGCCCGAGCCCGGCAGCCGCATCACCGCCCAGGCCCAACTCGGCTTGCGCTCGATCATAAAACCGATCAGCCAGAGCGCGCCAAGCAGCAGACTCAGGCAGGCGCCGGCCCAGGACCGGCCCCGCAGGCGCAGCGCCAGCAGCAGGCAGACCCCACTGAACAGCAGGTGAAAGAGGATATAAGGGATAGGCATAGAGCGCTCGCCTCGGGAGAAGATCTACGGTACCTATTGAGACGAATTTTTCCGGCGTACAGTTCAGAGTGAGCGACGTAACAGAACGCGACCTCTATCCCCTGCGATTACGGATCTTTTTCAGGGCTTCCGCAGCCTGTGTCTGCACTCCGGGGTCCTCATCCTGGAGCGCTGCCAGCAATCCAGAACCGGCATCGGGATCGCCTATGTCGCCGAGTGTCATCGCCGCGAGAAAGCGTACATCCGTGTCGGCATCCTGCAGCGCTTTGAGCAGGTCGGGGACGACGGCTGATCCTGTCCGTCCCAATGCATCCGCCGCTCGGAAACGGACACTCATGTCTTCATCGTGGAGCGCTTTCATCAGGCCGGGGATCGCGCTGAGATGGCAGATCGTCCCCAGGGTGTCTGCCGCGATTCGGCGCAACTCCTGATCGCTAGCCTGGAGCGCGTTCAGCAGATCCGGAACTGCATCCGGCCCAGCCCTGCCCAGAGCCTCCGCAGCCTGAAAGCGGACATCCTCGTCCGCATCCCGAAGCGCCGTCATCAGACCCGGAACGGCAGTGGCATCGGGCACTTCTCCCAGGGCCCAGGCCGCCACAAAGCGCATCGTATCGTCGTCATCCCGAAGCGCGGTCAGTAGAGCAGGAACGGCCGCAGGATCTGCGATCCTCCCCAGAGCCTCTACGGCCTTTAAACGCCTTGCGCTGTCTGTATCTTCGAACAATCGCAGCAGGGCCGGAAGTACTGTAGGATCCTTCATTTCGCCCAGTGTGCTTGCAGCCAGTATACGTACTTCGACATCTTCGTCCTGAACCGCCTCCAGCAGGTGCGGAACGGCAAGCGATCCTATTCTCCCCAATGCCGCTGCGGCGTGAGCGCGTGCCTCCGGGGCCGAACCTTGAAGTGCATTCAACAGGGTGGGCAGGTCGTCGATCTGGTCTATGGCGATCCTCCTTAAAAGCAACCATGTGCGTACAACGCTCCCCTCACCTGGGGCAGGCAGGTTTCGCAAGAGGCTTGCTGCGACCATCAATGGAAAAAGAGCAGGCGCAGAATGAGAAACACAATCACGATCCACAGCACGGGGAGACACCAGGTGGAAACGGAGGGAGTGGTGGCACTCTCAGGGCCAGGGGGCGGCGGCTCCCCGCTGATGACAGTGAGAGGCAGATCCGGCTGGGTCAGGACGATGAGCGGCGGCCCGACGAACGGGTTCCATGAGATGGGGATCGTATAGGATCCATCGCCGTTGTCCTCCATAGGTCCGGTGACGGTCGTGGAGGGGCCGCCGGTGGGGGCGAAACGATCGGAGCGGCCGGGACCCAGGTGGTTGCCGTAGGCATCGCGCGGCGTCAGAGTGATCGTACCCTGAGCGATGCCTTCGGGATCTGTGCTGTTCACGACGGTGGTGGAGGTGGTGTGATCCGGATCGATCTTGATGGAGACCTGCTGCGTCCAGACCAGCTCGCGGGTCGAAACACATCCGGCGCCGTAGATGGCGCGGGCGTGAAAGGTGTAGTGGCCTTCGGCGGTCAGCAGACCCATGAGCGGATTGCCGAAGATCCCGCTCTTTTCCAGAGAGCCGTTGTTGTGTCGGGCGTCGTCGAAGAGTTCGAAACTCTCCTCCACGTAGCGGACGATCGGCAGTCCCGACGCCTCTTCGAGGGCAAGCAGGGTCGCCTGCGGCGCGGGAATCGTATCGGCATCGATCGTCCTGGCCGCCCCCAGTTTCGCCTGGGAGAGAATCGTGCCGATGCTGCCGGTCGGTTTGGTGACGGTGAGATGCACCATCGCATTGGCGGGGAAGCTACCGTCCGGATAGCGCAGGATGACAAGCGGGTTGATCGTCTCCCCGGTAAACGCGCGTTGGGTGGGCGCAAACCGGGTCAGACGTGGCCCGCCCGTCGCGAGGATACTCACGAAGTACGTCAGGGCAGGCAGCGGCGCACGTTCGTCCCGCCCGACGCCGCGCACGACCTCCGCGGTCCACGCACCGTCGCGCTCTCCACCATGCGGCAGAGGAATCCGCAAAAACGTCCAGGTGCGCCCGGTAGAGGACTCGACACCCGGTGTCGAGGCGTTGATGAGGACGCCTCCCGGAGTCGTGAGCCGCAGTGCCAACTCCGGACCCTCGACATCCCAACCCGCGACCACCGTCAGCCGCTCTTCGCCGCAGACGTGGAAGGAGACCGGGTCCGAGAGCCGCTGACCGGCAGGCAAGGTGAAGTTCGGGTCCAGCAGCGTACCGGACTCGAAGATATTTCCAAACGCTAAGGCGAGGAATTTGCGCAGCGCCAGAGGGTCCCCGGCGCGATGGTATAGCCCTCCATGCGATCCGGCGAGCGTGGTTAGCAGCGCGCCATCGAGACTCGCCTCCGTGCCGAAACCGATCACTTCGACCGCCACATCGCTGAGCGCGGCGTGGTCGTCAGCGGTCAGGGACGCCATCTCTTCCAGCCCGTCCGTCAGGAGCAGAATCGCGCGTGGGCTGCTCGTCGAATCCGTGAACTGCGCCATCGCTGCCGCCAATCCGGCGCTGAGGGTCGTCCCGCCTTCGGCGGTGAGCGCGCCCACAACGCCGGTGGTGAAAGGCGTGGGACCGATCAGGGCGGTCCTGTTCTCCACGGAAATGGGCGCAAGTGCGAAATCGACCGGCGAACCGGCCGTCTCGCGAAATGAGACAAGCCCGAGCCGGCTATCGGTTTCGCCCTCGATAAGCTGGACGAACAAGGAGAGGGCCGCGCGCAACTCCTCCAGCTTCGCGCGCCCTGTTCCCGTAGGCAGCGACATACTGCCCGAACAGTCGAAGACGATCATCACATCGCGCGCCAACTTCGATTCCGCCCGCTCGGAAATAGTGCACCTTCCTTTATGTCCGTTTGCCGGAATGATAAGCGATCCTGGTGAAAGCGCCCGGTGCCGGTCACGACGAAATTTCCCGCGGCAAACGTGGCTGGCTTCTCAAGGTCAGGGAGGGCCGGCGCGTTCGGCCGTCCCTTAACGTTCGCGTCCGCCGGTCACGATTCCTGTTTCAGCGGGGGAGGATTATTCTGGCGGCGTGCATGCCGATAACGCTGAATGAACTTCCGGACGTCGAGCTGCTTCATCATCAGTTGACATCCCGCCCGCAAGGGAAACGATTCCGGCTGCTTCAGCCGGAGCAGGTAGCGGCTGTCGCGTAAGACGACGCGAAGCATGCAACCCCCGAAGGTGACGACGCGTACCGATAAGGCTCCCAGGATCCCCTCGTGTTTCATCATATAGATATCGATGGCATCCTGGGCGGAGAGGGTCAGTCGGAGGCGATTGCGGCTGCCGCTGGAACCGTGCAGATGAACGGCGGTGGCCTCGGCCAGACAGCCGATTTTCCAGCCCGCTTTGAGCATGCGCTTCTGCCAGTCGACCTCTTCCCCGTAGAAGAAGAAAGCCTCGTCAAAGCCGCCGATCTGCTCGAATACCTCCCGCCGGATGAGCAGACAGGCGCCGCTAAAGAAGAGGGTGGTGTGCAGACCGGTCGGGGCCGGCTGACGATGCGTCGTAGAACGCCGCTCGAGGATACGGCTGATCCCGGCATAGTTGAGAAACTCCTGCCGGAGAGAGTAGTACGGCCGCCCTAACTCCTGGAACGATCGGTCCGCATTCAGCAAGAGCGTTCCGACTGCCGCCGCATCGGGATTTTGCTCCGCGAATGCCAGGAGGGAGGGAATAGCCCCGGGATCGGGAAAGGCGTCCGAGTTCAGAAGCAGAAAGAAATGGCCGTTGGCACGCGCCATCGTCAGATTGTTGGCCGCGCCGAAACCGAGGTTGCGATCGCTCTCGATGAGGTGGGCTTGAGGGAACGTTTCCTGGACAGCAGCGACCGAGCCATCCTGGGAAGCGTTGTCCACGAGCCAGACTTCGGCATCGAGCCCGTCGAGACGCTCATAGAGCGTTTCCAGACACCGGAGAGTAAGTTCACGGGTGTTGTAACTGACAATAATGACGGACAAGACGACATTTGGCCGGCACGAGAGAGACTCCATAACGCCTCCACCTGCATAACAATGCTGCCTTAAGGTCTCAATAAAACCGCTTGTTCTTTCGGCCCGGCTCAGTCACGCAGGACAGCGGAGCGGGGGCGGCAGGAACCTTGTTTGGCGGGAGTCGGCATGCCGTGCTATACTAAAGCATTCGCAAAACGCGTATGTTAACGTACAGAGGAACGGAAACAATGTCGATCGACCTTTTGAATTTGCCGGAGGCGGAAGCCGCAGAGAAGGCGGAGCGAGCCCCCGGTTATCATATTATGACATGGGGCTGCCAGATGAACGAGGAGGACTCGGAGCAGATGAGCCTCTATCTGGAAGGTATGGGCTATCGCGCGGTCGGCTCGGCGGCGGAGGCGGAGGTCGTGCTGCTCAACACCTGCTCGGTGCGCGCCAAGCCGGAAGAGAAGGTCTGGAGCGAACTCGGCCAACTGAAGGAACTCAAACGGGACCGACCGGAGATGGTCATCGGCGTCTGCGGCTGTATGGCGCAGGTCGAGAGCGCCGCCATCAAACGCCGCGCGCCCTTCGTCGATATGGTCGTGGGAACGGGCAATATTGCCTCCCTGCCGCACCTGATCCGCAAGGCGAAAGGCGAGGATTCGGAAGAGGCGGTGGCGGATCGGCAGGCGCAGCGCGAGTACCGCAACCTGATCCCCCTGACCCTGATGTCCGCCAATGCGCAGCCGCGCGGCGCGACGCTCACGGCGCTGGAACTGCCTGCGCGCAAGGGCGCGATCGTCTCCGAGGTGCCGCAGCGCGTCGTCGAGCGCAAACCGAAGCTGAAGGCGCATGTGCCGATCATGTACGGCTGCGACAAGTTCTGCACCTTCTGCATCGTGCCGCTGACACGAGGGCGGGAGCGCAGCCGCCCGACGCAGGAGATCCTGACGGAGATCGAGGGGCTGGCGCGCGCCGGCACGCGGGAGGTCACGCTGCTGGGCCAGACCGTCAACTCCTACGGCAAGAATATGCCCGAGGGCCGCGTGCCGTTCTGCGATCTGCTGACCGACATCGACGCGATCCGAGGCATCCAGCGCATTCGGTTCACCTCGCCCTATCCGCGCGACTTTACCGACGACCTGATCGACGCCATCGGTCGCCTCGACACGGTCTGCGAGCATGTCCACCTGCCGCTCCAGGTCGCGGACGACGAACTTCTCGCCGAGATGCACCGGGGCTACACGGTCGCGCGCTACCAGGAGATCGTCACCAAACTGCGTGAGCGCGTGCCCGGTATCGCCATCACTACCGACATCATGCTGGGCTATCCCGGCGAGACCGACGCGCAGTACGAGAACACCATGCAGTTCGTACGGCAGACCCGCTTCGACTCAGCCTTTATGTTCGCCTACAGCCCGCGCCCGAACACCAAAGCCGCTGTCCTGGAGAACCAGGTGCCGCACGAAGTCAAGATGGCCCGCCTGGCCGCCCTGATCGCCCTGCAAAACGGCATCACCATCGAGATCAACCAGGCGCAGGTCGGGCAGACGTTCGAGATCCTGGTGGAGGGCCGCAGCCAGCGCGATCCCAACAGACTGACCGGCTATACGCGCACCCTCAAAACCGTCAATTTCACGGTTCCGGCGGGCGGCACACGCTCCGCAGATTCGCTCATCGGAAAGCTCGTCCCCGTCCGCGTGACGCACGCGCACCTGACCGGCTTCACGGGCGAACTCGCCGAAGTCATGCCACTGTCCTGACGGTTCAAGGAGAGTGTAGATGCGAGGGGAGAAGTCAGGGATGATGTGCCCGTACTGCTCGATTTCGCTGGAAGCGGGGATGCTCGTTGACGTCAGTCAGGGGCAGTATGTACAGAGTGTTTGGGTGACGGGGATTCCGGTACAACAGCGTATTTTCGGAATACAAACGGGGGTCCTGAATCTGGAGGGCCGAACAAAATATCCGGTGACAGTGTATCGCTGTCCGGAGTGCGGCTTTTTGCAGGCGTTTGCCCTTCCCAAAAACGAAGCGCATGAGGAGGCCGCACAGACACTGTTGCGCGCCTCCCAACCGGACAAAGATCCCCAGACCGATCTCCTTTTGCGCCCTTCGGATAAGGAGCCATCGGAGGAGTAAATTCTCTGCCGAACGTATGGATATGACCTGAAAAAGCCTGCGGGGGCGAACCTCCGCAGGCTTTTTCAGGTTCTCTGCCGACGCCGACCTGCGCCGACAGAGGTGTGTGATTGTCAGGATCAGTATAACCCCCACGCTTCCGCAAAACTATCCGGGATTCTACGTATGTTTCCGCCGGATCTCACGTATTGTAGTCTATTGCTCGTGCTGGTCCTTCGAAACCTCTCCAGACCGTTCCTGGGTGATCTGGATCAACGACACCTGAATCAGTCGCAGGATTACGGTTCCGTCCGCCTCGATGGAACGTGTTACCGTGTGCAAAAGCCCTTCCCAGATAGATAATACAGGCCGAACGCCGAAAGTGCAAAGGACTAAATCAGAATGGAATCGAAGGTGTCCCTACTTCGCAATAACCGTACATTCCGAAGAAGCGTGTGGTTGATGGTGCTGGTTGGGATTCCGATCGGCCTGGGTTATCACAGCCTCCGGCAAAGGGCGATCAACAACATTCTGATTGCGGATGTGGAAGCGGGAGATACCGCAGCGGTGATGTCGATGCTCCGGCAAGGTGCAGACGTGAATAGCCGGAAAGAGGCGGAGGATACCCTCACTCCTCTACAACATCTGATCGCCCTCGTTTACGCTCTGGGTGGTCGGCGTTACGAGGAGAAAGCCACCTCGTCCGCATTGGCGCTGGCAGTCTCTCAGAACGAGACCGAGATCGCTCTCGCCCTCTTGAATCGAGGAGCCGAAGGCGTCGATGATCTGGTCCAAGTCACGGAGATAGGCGCCTCGAGTCGCTCTAGGGTGAACTATAAGCCTCTGTTGATTATGGCCGCGGGCAACGGAAATTTGGAGCTGGTTCGGGCTCTACTGGATCATGGTGCACAGGTGGACAACCTGATGATAAGGACCAGGGAGGCGGCGGCGGAGACGGCGCTCCTGACGGTATCCTACTCCACGTATCTCTCGGTCGATAAGAAACAACTGACCGCTGCGAATCGAAAGGAACGGGCAGAACGTTACCTCGCTGTCTTCCGCCTGTTACTGGATCGTGGGGCGTGGATAAAGTCGTGGAACGCCGAATATACCTCGGTGCTTGCCAGCGCCGTGCAGAACGATCAGGTTGAAGAGGTCGCTCTCTTGCTGGCACGCGGCGCAGATCCCAATGGTCCCGGATATTGGCCGACCTTACATCTTGCGGTTGAGAACGGCAATATCGGTATCGTAAACGCGCTGTTCGCTGCGGGAGCAAAGATCGATCCGAAGGATACAACCCATACTCCGCTCTACTATACTTCCGATGTGGCTCTGATGCGTCTATTGGTGGAGCATGGAGCAAATATCGAAGGGCATGGCTATGCCTCCAATGAAGACTACACCCCTCTTATGCAATCGGCCGGCAATAACGCGCTGCCCGCAGTCCAGTTTTTGCTCTCTCACGGCGCCGACCCGAACATACACACCGGCCGTGGCACTACCGCGCTGATGCTGGCAGCCCAGAAAGCGAATGCAGATGTGGTGCGTTATCTGCTCGATCATGGCGCGGATATCCACGCTCGGAATGGTGCCGGGGGCCAGAGTGTTCTGGGCTTTGCGGCTGAGAACCAGGACCAGAGCGTCGCTGCGCTCTTAAAGAGCCGAGGCGGCAGGAAATCTGGTGACAATGCCGGGCAGTGACGTAACCCTCGGCAGCGGGATTCCGTCCAAAGGAAGATTACCAGAGGATGCGCGCTTTGAGGGCGCTGGGAGGATATATTCCTGATGACGAACGGTCGTTTCGTAGGGGGACGCGGTTTGGCCGGACTCTCGCTGGTCTGGCTGCTGGCGCTGCCGATCGGCGGTTACGCGCAGACGCCGCAGGAGCGCGCACAGGTGGAGACGTTTTTGCGGGATTGGAAGAAGACCAATCTGATCGTCGATAGCGAATTCGACAAACTGAAGCCGCTGGGCAAACACGCGCTGCCGCTGCTGGCCGAATATCTGAACGATAAAGAGCTAGGCACACTGGCCCAATGGGCCATGGAACGGATCGATCCGAACGGCGCGATGCCCTATCTCCTCAAGAACCTGCCCAACAAAGATCCCAACATTCAGAGCAGTACCTTCCGCCTGGCCAACCGTCGGATGATGGAGTACGACTGGTATGTCCGCTCCGGCAAGCCGCCGGTCGATCCCAACAAGCCCGCGCCGCGCTATCCCAGCAACATGGAACCTTATCCCTACCGGCAGGCGATTCACGATGCGGCGGTCCAACTCCTTCAGGCAGCCACGCCTTCGGGCTCGGAGACACAGGCGCTCACGACGATCGGCCTGACCGGGAACGCGCGCGACCTGCCGCTGCTGCGGAAATATGCGGCGAAAGAGGGTGGGGCAGCCTGGGAAGGCAGTTTTCATACGCTCAGCATCGCAGCGATGGCCCGCCTGGGCGATAAGCAGGCGCTGGAGGCCATCGCCGCAGAACTGGAAAAACCGGTCCTGCCGCACCCTGCCGAAGCCTATTTCCGGGACAACGGCGGCAAGGTGGAGCCGAAACCAGGAGCCGTGGTGGCATCGACCGAAGACGGACAGCGTTTTCGCAGTGCGGCGTTTCAGGCCGGCTTTGCCATGAACCGCCGTCTCGTTCCTCTCCTCTTGCGGCATATGGACGATCCGCCCGGCCAGTTCCACGGCGACTACGCCGATCCGTCCCCTGCACGCGAGGCCATGAACGCACTGGCCCAGATCGTCTATGGCAAAGAGTATGCCGAACAGATCCAACGTTCCGCAGAAGAGTGGAAGCAGTGGGGCCGCGAACATGCGAAGGAGTTTGGGAAGTAAAGAGATATGGGAGATAGTTCCCTGCACCGTCAATAGGGGCGAGCGCAACAAGCCGACTATGTGTTGGGGCACCCCCTTCCCGTGTCGGGAAGGGGGCGGGGGGTTAGGTCGCCCGGTCAAGGGATCCAAAGGCAAGAAGACGAAGGAGTCGGCGAAGCGGCTCCTTGCACAAAAACTGCACCGTTCTCTCAGGACTTTTTCAGCTCTCCGCGCAGGTTGATGGTGATGACTTCGCCCTTGATACCGATCGCCTCCCGAACGATGTGGTCGAGTTTGCCGCGGAAAGGCACGATCGCTTTCGCCTCCACCGTACCGAACTGAACCGACACTTTCGATTCGCCGTCGATATTTCCCCGCACGCTGTCGATGAAATCTTCGGCGGCGACGCTGTGGACGCCGACAGGAGTCTTCGCATCGATCTTCACGGAGAGTTTCCTGGTATCCCAGCGGAGCGTCGCCGTCGCCAGGACAACATGATTCTTGTCCGAACTGGTGCCGGTAGTGATCTTCAGAGTTGCGCTGGTATCCCCGGCGTGGAAGTTGGGGTCTTTGTCGAGCGTGGAACGAAACTCCAGATTGCCTGCTTTGATGACGACGGGAGTCGAGGGGCTATAGTCGCCTCCCTCCGCGGATGCGAGCGGGATCTCCATCTCCAGCGTCACCTGTCCCTGCATCACGGATTCTGTGGACGAGCGATTAAATTCGGTCTCTGTCTTGATCTCTTTGCGGATCGATTCCGAAAATTTGAAGCGGCTCGGACGTATCGGCGCGCCCGGATCTTTCGTCTGCGCCGCCAACAGGCTCCCGCTGAAGGTCAGGCATCCCAGCAAGAGGACCATGCCCGTCTGCTTTCCTAATTTCATATCCCACGTCTCCTTGGTTCCGAAATTCGAGGACGATCGAGAGCGTAGGGCCGTCTTGCACCCATAGCCCTT
>Ga0105239_10006169_pt1 | contig 13948 bp, 9 predicted proteins | sample KBSC44metaG_FD_92761 | JGI IMG/M metagenome (GOLD analysis project Ga0105239, IMG submission 92761) | Corn rhizosphere microbial communities from Kellogg Biological Station, Michigan, USA - KBS C4-4 metaG | ecosystem: Host-associated > Plants > Roots > Rhizosphere > Soil | place: Michigan, USA... | reverse complement strand
TTTCGTTCCAGACAAGTTTTACCAACCTGTATAAGGCGTATATTCCCCAAATGCCAAAGCACAACGCTACAAGACGTCCAACAGAATCCCGCTGACCAACTATTCGGTATAATATAGAAGCGATATAAGATACTGTTTGAAACTCACGGCCATTATAACCAGGGCCCGGACCACTCCAGTTAATCTGCGGGTATAGTATGCTTGTATTGTTCTCATAATAATTCTGAGCCATCATGGCTACACTGCATTGACGCCATGCTGCAATGTCTGTATACGGGCCGCTTATATGCATAAACCTCATAACAAAAGCCAGCAGTAATATGCAAATCAGTAATAATTTTTTCCGTCGTGCAAGCAGGGTTGAGGCTGTATTTTGAACGTCATTATTTTCCTGGAACAGGGTTGTCACAGCAGTGTAGAACTTTATGAGAATGCCTTTGCTGGTTTGTTTAATTAGATAACTCATGAAAAGTAGTTTGGTTTGTGGAACCGGAATTCAGAGGAACTGCATCAGGAGGTTTTGTTCAACGGAATTGTATAGGGCCGTAAATGGATAAACGTAAACAAGGTATGCAACGAATATATGTAATTTTTAAATGCCTCAATTGCTCTAATAATATTTTAATACCTGCTACCGGTTACTCTTGCAGTTTTTTACACAGCTTGTTTGCATTATATTTATTACTTAACGCCAACCTGATGCTTAATAAAAAAAATCTGCAGGCTTTATTTTTTGTAAGCTTTTTAATCATTCAGCCTGGATTCGGACAAAACAAAAAAATCTCTTATGGTGATAATGCTGCTGCCGGAAAGTATTATGCTGTAAGGGGAATTAAATTGTATGCTGAAGTTTACGGTAAAGGTGCGCCACTGCTTATGATACATGGTAATGGAGGAAACATTAGCGCTTTCGCAAAAAATATTCCTTATTTCTCTAAAAGTTATAAGGTGATTGCTGTTGACAGCCGGGCACATGGTAAGTCAAAAGACAACAGTGATTCTTTAAGTTTTGAACAGATGGCAGATGATTTTGCGGCATTGCTTGATGCAATGAAAATTGATTCTGCTTATGTGCTTGGATGGAGCGATGGCGGTATTAATGCATTGATGATGGCTATGCGTCATCCCGAAAAAGTAAGAAAGCTTGCTTCCACAGGCGCTAATCTTTGGCCCGACTCCACGGCACTAATACCTTCTTTGTGGAAAGACATGTATAAACAATTCGAAGAATCAAAGGATAAAAAACTCACATCAGCCAAAGAGAAAAATGACTGGAAGATTTTTTTACTGGATTGGTTTCAGCCCAATGTGCCTTTGACTGCATTAAAGCAAATCAAATGTCCTTCGCTTATTATCAGTGGCGATCATGATTTGATTACACTGGAACATACGGTGCAGATTTATCAAAATATACCCACGGCCTACTTATGGATACTGCCCAATTCAGGTCACGCAACGCTTATAGAACACAGCGATGACTTCAATAAAAGAGTAGATTATTTTTTCAGGACGGGGAAATAAATTTTGTACTGATTACGCATGTTTAAAAGTAACATCTTCTAACCCATATTGTTTGACGATGTCCTCTGGTACACCTTCCCATTTATTTGGCACGTTTCCCAGATAACCCAAATCTTCAATGCCCATTTTACTGGTGAAGAAACCCGTAGCAACAAGATTGCGTATAAGGTCAAAGAAAGCCACGCCCTGGTTCATTCCTGGCTTTACTTTTCCGGGGTAAGCAATGTCATCTATCATTTCCAGTTGCTGCTGTTTTTGGCAATCAACAAAAGATTTGTCATAGCGATTCATACATTGCAGGTCAAGCCATTTTAATCCACCACGCATGGGAACCTGGTGTTCGGGCATATCCTTTACAATAAACTCTATAAACTCCGGCACTTTTGCATCTGAGGCACTGCCTGAATGTTCATCTTTGGGAATAATGATATCTCCAAGCACTGTAATAGTGGCCATCTCATGGCTGGTAAAAAACGTCCAGGAATTTAAATTTTTATCTTTTTCTATTTCGATGGGTTGTCTGTCCGGGTGTGCCTTTTCCGTTGTCGATGCGGCATTATCCTGTTTTTTCTCAACAGTATTGCAGGCATCCAGTAAAAGGCCTGCAGAAAGAGTACCTATACCAATTGCTTTTAATGATTTGCGCCTGTCCATATAAAAGTGTATAAGTGGTTATATATTCTGTTGTTTTCTTTGTTCAAGGATATACTCGGCTGTACGCATAGATAAAGCCAGTATCGTCCAGGTGGCATTTTTATCAGACTGCTGTACAGTTGGGGCTCCATCCACTACAAAGAGATTTTTACAATCATGCGCCTGGCACCATTTGTTAAGTACAGATTTGCGTGGGTCATCACCCATTCTTGTTGTGCCTACTTCGTGAATAATTCTGCCTGGTGCCTCAAGTCCCCACATATCTTCAGGGCCATGCGGAGCAGAAGTTGGAATTGCACCCATTTCATGAATAATTCTGCTGAATGTTTCCTGCATGTGTTTCGCCTGGTTAATTTCATCACTCGTCCATTTGTAATGAAAACGCAAAACAGGTATGCCGTATTTATCTACTACTTTAGGATCAATCTCGCAGTAATTATCAATTCTTGCCATACCCACACCACGGCCGGCCATCCCGAACTGAATGCCATAAAAACGCCTGTAATCATCTTTAAGAGAAGCACCATAACCACCGCCTTCTTTCAGCTTACCATCTCTGCCGGGTAATTTGCCATTCAGCTTGGGAACGTAACCGCCAAAGCCATAACCGGGCATACCCATCCCTCCGCCAAATTCTATATGATAGCCCCGGGGAAAATCAAGCTTCTTGTTGTCAAGCATCCACGGACCGTAAATATTGATTGTGCCGGTTGCATCTTCATTAATTCTTTTTCTGTCTAACAATTGCGGCAATATGCCCGATTGAGATGCGCCTGTGGAATCCTGCAGGTATTTGCCTACCAGGCCACTGCTGTTGGCAAGCCCGTTAGGATAAATTTTTGAAGCGGAGTTAAGCATTATACGTGCTGTTTCGCAGGAGCTTGCACCCAATACAACGGCTTTAGCTTTCACCTGGTATTCCTGCATATCATCTTTGCTAACATACGAAACACCTGTTGCAAGGCCGTTGCTGTCTGTAAGCACTTCACGTACCATTGCATTGGAAATAAGTTCCAGGTTGCCGGTTTTAAGCGCGGGTATAACGAGGCATGATGAAGACGAAAAATCTGCATAAGCTTTACAGCTTCGACCACACTGACCGCAATAAAAGCAGGTTCCCCTGTCTTTGTTGCCGGGCAATGCTTCAGTTAAAACAGAACCTCTTCCGGGAATTACTTTTACACCTGCAGCTGCGGCGCCTTTCATAATAAAAAGTTCCGGCAGCCGTGGCTTGGGAGGTTTCATAAAGATGCCGTCCGGCTCATTAGGAAGCCCTTCAACAGTACCATAAATACCAATCAGCCTGTCTACTTTATCGTAGTAGGGCTTTACTTCTTCGTAAGTGATGGGCCATCTTTCACTAACACCATCATCAGGCTGAAAATCTTTTGGCCCGAAACGAAGGGAAATACGGCCCCAGTGATTGGTACGCCCACCCAGCATTCGTGAGCGAAACCAGTCGAACTCTGTATTATCTTTTTTAGTGTAAGGTTCCCCATCAATTTCCCATGAGCCAAAGGCCGCATCAAAATCACCAAAACCTCTTTCTTTGGTGCGTGCGCCTCGGCGCGGGGACTCGTACGAAAACTTTAACTGAGAAGAATGTTTTGCGGGATCAAAGAAAGGACCGGCTTCAAGCATTAACACCTTTACGCCTGCATTGGCAAGCACATAACCTGCCATACCGCCGCCTGCACCGGAACCTACTATTACAACATCATAAACCTTAGAGGACTTTTTAATTTGTAAATCTCCCATAGCAATCGATCGTATAGTGAATGGATAGATACAATATTAATCATTATCACAAAACACGCAGCATGTTTATATATGTATTAGTTGCTATTTTTTTAATAAGAGAAAAGGCAACTGTAAGATGAATTTGTGGAAACAGGTTTTAATTGAAGCGGCCACGCATGCGTTTCGATTACCACCACTTTAAAGGGAATTCAATCTGGTCTACAGAGCTTACCACTAAATCGGGTTTAAAAGCATAATGTCCAAGCTGTTCTTTCTGTGCTATTCCTGATAAAACCAATATTGTTTTATAACCCATTTGAACACCGCCTTGTATGTCGGTTTCCATTGTGTCGCCAATTACTGTTGTTTCTGCTGTTTCCAGTCCTAAGTATTTCCGTGCAGAGCGCATCATCACCGGGCTGGGCTTGCCTGTTACGAAAGCTCTGCGCCCGGTGGCTTCTTCTATCATTGCCGCAGTTGCTGCAATGCCAAGGTTATTCCAACCAGGTTTTTTGGGTGAAGGATCTCTGTTGGTGGCAATAAATTTTGCGCCTGCAAGAATCATATCCACTGCACGTTGCACCATCTCTAAGGTAAAATTGCGGCCTTCACCAAGTACCACAAATTCGGGATCCGTATTTACAAGAGTGATTCCGTTTTCATGCAGGCTGGTTAATAATCCTCCTTCTCCTAAAACATAAGCCGTACCACCCGATCCCTGGTCGCTAAGAAATTTTCCTGTGGCCATAGCGCTGGTATAAACATGGTCTTCTGTTACTTCTATGCCAAGTAGTTTTAGTTTTCTAACTACTTCCAGCCTTGTACGCTGGCTGTTGTTGGTCATAAAAGTAAACGGGATGTTTTTTTCGAGTAAGCGGGCAATAAATTTATCGGCTCCTTCTATAAGTGTTTCTCCGCTGTAAATAACGCCGTCCATATCAATTAAAAGTCCTGGTTTCATATCCGTTTTTTAGGTTAGAAAAGATGATTGGAATGATTATTCAAATTAACTGCTTTCAAAGATACACAGACAATAAGGAAGACTTAGCAATGGTTATCTTTAATTGATGATTATGTTTTAACAGACTTTACAGAGGCAGATAAAAATCAGTCACAGAAATTAAAAAAGAAATTATGTTATTAGGTTTTGATATAGGCGGCACAAAGTCCGCCGTAATTCTTGGGCGGGAAATAAATGATGAACAAATTAATATCATTGATAAGATTACCCTGCTTACGGATAAGCCGGCTTATGAGATGATTGATGAATTGTTTGCGGAGGCTGAAAATTTGCTCCATAAAAATAATGTAGCGATGAATGATATCGAAGGAATAGGTATCAGTTGTGGTGGTCCTTTAGACAGTAAAAAAGGATTAATACTTTCTCCGCCTAATCTTCCCGGCTGGGATAATATACCCATTACGGATCTTGCTGACAGAAGATTTAATAAACCAGTGCTTCTGCAAAATGATGCAAATGCAGGTGCCGTGGCAGAATGGAAATACGGTGCGGGAAAAGGGTATCAAAATGTGATCTTCATGACTTTTGGTACTGGTATGGGGGCCGGTCTTATTCTTGATGGACGCCTGTATTCCGGCACAACAGATCTTGCCGGAGAAGCTGGCCATTTGCGGCTTTCAGAAATGGGACCTGCGGGCTTTGGAAAAGCTGGTTCTTTTGAAGGCTGGTGCAGCGGTGGAGGCATCGCTCAACTTGCACAAATTAAAGTGCGGCAAAAATTACAGATGGGGGAGAAGGTAAGTTTTTGTAACAATATAGATGAATTGCCTTCACTCACCGCAAAACTTGTAGCTGAAGCCGCAACCAACGGAGATGCTACTGCAGTTGATATTTTCAATACCTGTGGGATTTATCTGGGTCGTGGTCTTGCGCTTATAATAGACCTGTTGAACCCTGAATTAATTATACTTGGAAGCATTTTCGGAAGGGCGCGGCATTTGCTTGAAGATGCTATGCACAATGCATTGCAACAAGAAGCAATTACTGCCTCTTATAAAGCATGTAAAATTATTGCAGCTGCACTTGGTGAAAGTATTGGAGATATGGCTGCTCTGTCGTTAGCCGTTCAGGCAAAGGCGATCAAATAAAAAAGCACAAGTGCAAAAAATAAAAAAGAAATAACATTTTTTTAAGATTGTTAAGTAAAGTTCCTTAAATTTACTTCATTCGATGAGAGGCTGGCCATTTCTATGGACCAGCCTCTTTTTGCTTAACCGGTTAGCAAAAGTCGAATAGAGAAAAAAACTTAAACTTAACACTTCATGAGAAAAAAACTATTCATGTGCCTGTTGGCACTGCTGGGCTTTGCTGTAACTATGCTTGCTCAAAACACTACAAAAGTCACCGGAACTGTCCTTGATGAAAAGGGAATCCCTGTTCCTGGTGCAAGTATTCAAATTAAAGGTTCGCGGGCTGGAACTGTTGTCGATGCAGAGGGCAATTTTTCCATCACTGTAAAACAAGGAGCCACTCTTATCATTTCAGCACTTGGGTATGAATTAAAAGAAGTAAAGGTAGATCAGCCATCACTTAGTATTTCTTTAAAGACTGATACGAGATCTCTAAGTGAGGTTGTTGTAACAGGTGTGGGTGTGGCTACCAGCAAGAAAAAGCTGGGCATCTCAGTTGAATCTGTCACGGCAGACAAACTTCCTGCCGCACCAACGGCAGATATCGGCCAGGCACTTGTTGGTAAAATTGCAGGCGCGCAAATTTCGAGCGTTAATGGCTTGCCGGGCCAACCTGTAAACATACTCCTGCGCGGTATCAATTCACTGCGCGGTGGAACATCGCCGATGATTTTACTGGATGGTATCGAGGTAAGAGCAACAAGTCTTGAATCACTTGACCTGAGCAATATAGAGCGTGTGGAAGTTGTTCAGGGTGCGGCTGCAGCTTCCATCTATGGTGCGCAAGGTGCCAATGGTGTAATACAATTGTTCAGTAAAAAAGGCAAGGGTGGAAAAATAAGCATCGACGTATCATCGAGCGTCGGTGTTAATGAACTGCTTAATAATGGAGATTTACATAAAGCAAGGTTTCACAGCTTTAATACCAATGCAAATAACGAGGTAGTTGATGGATCGGGAAATGTTTTAGTATTTGACACCACGTACAGCCATTATGAATCCAACGTTGTATGGAACAGTACCCAGTTTGATAATGTAAATAATAAGGTTTACGATAAGAACCTTAAGTATTATGATCATTATAAAATGTTCTTTGGTAAAGGATACACTTACAACAATTCAATCTCTATTTCGGGTTCGAAAGAAAAAGTCGATTTCAATATCACTGCTTCAGACAGCAGGCAGGGAACGGTGTTTAAAAATAACGGCGACTATTCCAGGTCTAACCTTATTTCAAACATAGGGGTAGAAATTTTTAAAAACCTTCGTTTAAGAAGTATTACGCAGGTAGCATATACCAGGAATAAACAGTTAGATCCTACAGGCAGAAACATGTTTTATGCCATTAATAACTCGAGGCCGTTTGCAAATTATGATTACAAAAGTCCTGATGGTAATTATGGCGCCTATTTTGGTGATGCTGTAGGCGTAAACGGCTATAATTTTAATTACGTAACACAATACTCGAAGTTTAAAGAAGATAAAATAGACGTTGTTCAAAACTTCGATTTGAATTATAAGTTCACAAAGTTTGTTGAGCTTGATGCTAAGTATGGACTCAATTACCAGAACGACAGAAATATATTCAACATCGCCGATCAGTCTAACAACCTCAATGCTGATTACTGGCAATACTGGATGGAGTATTATTCGCCAAGAACCTCTTATGGCGTACCGGCAAGTAAAGATGAAACCGGTGAAATTAATACCCATCAATACAATACCACTTTTCAGAACTTTTTGGCAACAGCCACCATACGAACAGATTTTGAAAAAGATTTTCATTTAAACATCCCTCTCCGCACAACAACACAAGGTGCGTTTGATTACCGCAAAAATGTTTTCCAGGAGTACACAACGTATGGTGTAGATGCGCCGTCTTATACGCCGTACACTGCGGATCAAATGGGATCGTACAAAATTGTTACAGATAAAACAACGCCGTTTGTTACCTATGGTTACCTGGTAAGTCAGCGCCTTGAATGGGGCGATATTGCAGGTGTTACAGGCGGTTTTAGAAGTGATTATTCATCTGCATTCGGCAGGGGTTCAAAGCCATTTACGTTTCCTCGCGGAGATGCATACCTGCGTTTATCTGCAATGAATTTCTGGCAGGGCAAACTGGCAAGCATCATTTCAGAATTTAAGTTGAGAGGCGCCTATGGCGAGGCCGGTATACAGCCAGGCGCATTCGATCGTTACGTAGTACTTCAAACCAAAAATCTTGGAAGCTCGAATTCATTCGTATATCCAATACAAAATCCCAATCCGGATCTTGGTGTGGAAGTTTCAAAAGAACTTGAGCTGGGCACGGACTTATCCTTTAATGTGCTGAAAGGGGATTGGTTAAATAACATCGGATTATCTTTCACTTATTGGAAAAGAAAAACAGACAATGCTATCTGGCCTGTAGATGCAGCGCCTTCCACAGGTACAGGACAGATACTTGACAACGCCTTCGGTCTTAAATCCAATGGCTTGCAGGCATCACTTAATCTTAACCTTCTAAGTTCAAAACAATTTACCTGGAATCTTACAACCAACTTCAGTAAACAGACTTCTGAAATATCATCAATAGCAGGTCCTGAAGTAGTTGTTCTTTCAAATGCTGGTTCAAGCAACTATGTATTAAAACCCGGACAAAAAATTGGACAATTATTTGGCTTTCTTGGCTTGCATAGTGTAGACCAGGTTGATCCGTCAACAGGGCTGCCATTTATTTCGAAAGATGATCAAGCCAATTATACTGTGGCAAGTAATGGATGGGTCGTAGACAAGAGCACGAGGTTCCCTTATTTTACCCCAACCCAGTATAGCTTTGGAGATCCCAATCCCAAGTTCAATATGTCGTTCATCAATGAATTGAGCTATAAAGGATTTTTGTATTTCTCCATGCAGTGGGATTGGGTGAATGGAAGCCACCTGTATAATCAAACCAAAGAATGGATGTATAGGGATGGTATTCATTCAGATTATGATGTACCTATTACCATTGATGGAAAAACAGGTGCCTTTACTTCATTCTACAGAGGCGTTTATGCTGAACGTTCTAGAAATGGTACCAAAAATTATTTCTATGAAGATGCATCTTTCCTGCGTTTAAGAAATATATCGCTGGCAGTAGACTTCGCAAAAGTTTTTGATTTGAAAATGTTCCGTCGCCTGCAATTGGTGTTAACAGGCCGCAATCTTATCACCAGTACAAAATATACCGGTATGGATCCTGAAATAAGTTCGGGTTCTTCAAATTCCGGTTTCGACAGGGGTGTTGATCATAACTCAATTCCCAACGTAAAAACATACCAGGTAGGATTGAATATTGGCCTTTGATAACATTTAAAATCTTTAATATGAAACTCAGACAAATCTTCATAATTGGTTTATTAATTACGGGCTTGGGAGCATGTAAAAAGCAGCTTGATATAAAGAACCCCAATCAGCCCACTACAGATGCTGCTAATTCTGAGCAGGGTATTGTTTCTCTTGCACAGGGTAGTATTTATATTAACGGGTTTACGCAGGTTAAGTATGGCGAAACAGGTTACCTCGCTTTTGCTGCAACGGGTATTCATGATGTAATGGGCGATATTGTTGGCGGCGAAGCCGCGAATGCTTATTTAAACCAAATCGGTTGTCCTTACCAGGTTATCCTGGATGATGGATCGGTAGTGCTTAATCCCAACTCCCCTAAAGAGCAGATTGAACTTATAAGGAACATAAATACGAACGCAAACCAGGGTGAAAATGTGTTGTATTACGAGTGGGCCTTTATGTATAATTTAATCGCTTCTGCAAACAGCATTCTCGATGGGGCTGAAAAGGTAGAATTTACCAGTGATGCAGATACCAAGAAGGCTGTTTTACAGGCATGGTCATACTGGTGGAAAGGTTATGCTTATTCAAGGATAGGATCAATATACTACGCAGGTATTATTAATGATGCTCCCTTTAAGACAAATGGGAAATACGTAACCAAAGAGCAGATTATAGCAGAATCAAATGCCAACCTTGATAAGGCAGCAGGAATACTCGGTTCAATTCCATCCCTGGATGCTTACACAACATTTTTAGGTAAGATTATTCCTTCGTTTTTCCAGGTAGGCAAAGGTGGCGTTCCTACACCTGATATGTGGAAGAGAAATATCAATACTTTAAAAGCAAGAAATATTCTTGTAAACAAAAAAGCATCTGAGTTAACTGCTGCAGAATGGGGTTCTATATTATCGCTTGTTAATAGTGGCATCACATCTTCAGACAATGTGTTTACTGGTCGCTCCAATGCCAATGGTGATTTTATTTCAGGTACCACAACTATTTCAGGAAAGACACAATCCACAAAAGCAGGTGGTAATACTTACAAGCTAAGTGAAAGATGGGTGCAGGAATTTAAAACCGGTGACAAGCGTCTCGCAAATAATGTAGCGTTAACAACAACATGGATCGGCAACAGCGATCGTGGTAATAGTTTTAATACCCGTTACGCATTGGTAAACGGCGGCAATGCAATGAGTGGTGTGGTAGTTTATGCAAATACAGATCCTGGTGCATATGAGTTGTATATAGCCGGAACTTATGAGGAGAATGAGTTGATGAAAGCCGAGGCCAAAATATATACAAATGATGTAGAAGGCGGCCTTGCCTTAATTGATGCTGTAAGAAAAAATCAAGGTGCAGGATTGCCCGCTGTAGCTGGCACAAGCCTTACACTGGCACAGGCCAAAGAAGAACTGAGAAGAGAAAGAAGAGTTACACTTGCCTTTAGGGGGCTTGCGTTTTATGACGCCCGCCGTTGGGGTGTGATTGATGCATTAACTGATGGCGGCGGTAGAAAAAATGCAATAGTAGTTACCAACGCCGGTGTGGTAAATACTAAGGCAACGATAGAGTATAAGTTTCTCGATTACTGGGACGTGCCAGATAATGAGCTGGCTTATAATCCACCTGCCGAAGGTAGTGCAGACGTAAAAAATCCAAAATAGAATTTAAAACTGTCTCTGCATTTTCTCATGTGTTTAATCAAGTTACAAGCAAAGACTAAGCCCTGTATTTTTATACGGGGCTTCTTTGTAAAACGTTGGCTCAAGTGCTCATTAAGTTGAAATTTTTCTAAATTTTGATGAAAGGGCTCTTACATGCCTGCCATTATCTACGCATATTTTCAACGTTTATCCCACAGAAATCCTCACTCCTGTACCTTCTTTTTTAAGCCTGTGAATAATAGCATTATTTTGTTTAAAGAAGCAAGGTTGAAATGAAGATTAAAAAACGCATATCTCTTTATTGGCAATGCCAGCTCACAGGCTGGTCAATAGCATCATTCTATTGGGGATATGCGGCTTTTATTGCTACTGCCCATTTCAATTTTACGCAAGGGTTTACGGATTTTATTTTAGATGTGGTTTGTGGTATCTTGCTTACACACTGCTATCGCAATTTTGCCTTATGGGCAAAATGGAACAAGCTTAATCTTAAAGCGCTGGTACCCAGGATTGCACCTGCAATTATAATCCTGTCTTTGTTATATGTGGTGCTAATAATACCAAAGCTTTATGTTGTTCGTCATTTATTTTATCAAAACTTTACTATTTCACTTTTACAGTTTTTCAGATCTAATTATTTAACTGTTTTTATTACCGGAACACGGTTAATGTCTATCTGGGTGTTGGCTTATCATCTTTATCATTATGCACAAAGGGAAATAGATACAGCAAAAGAAAATGCACGCCTGTCTGTTGTTGCGAAAGAGGCACAATTAAATAGCCTGTCTTCCCAGCTTAATCCGCATTTCTTTTTTAATTCACTCAGCAATATAAAATTCCTTGTAACAGAAAACCCTCAATCGGCGAGAAGAGCTATCGATTTATTGTCTGATTTGCTGCGGAATTCTTTGTATGGTAAAGATGATAAACTGATTTTGGCTGAAGAAGAGATGAGCCTCGTGAAGGATTACCTTGAACTGGAAAAACTTCGCTTTGAAGAGCGGCTGCAATTTAATATTATCACAGGTGGTGAGCTGACAGAAATTTTTATTCCTCCTTTCAGCATACAGTCCCTTGTTGAAAATGCAATAAAACATGGGATAGAAAAAAGAAAAGATGGCGGCCTTATAGAAGTAAAGGCAGAAAAGAAAAATGGTCTGATAAAAATAAGTGTTGAGAATCCTGGCAAGCTTAATAACGGAAACCAACCGGGACTGGGATTAAAGAATTTAGAAGAAAGATTGAAACTGCAATACAATGGCAAAGCTGCATTCAAAATAGAAGAGCTTGCCGGTGATAAAATTTTAGCCACTATTCAAATCTCTGCGTGATGAAGAAAATTCGTGTAATAGTTGTTGATGATGAGCGCTCTTCACGTGAAGAATTAAAAAGCATGCTAAAGGATTATCCTGATTTTGAACTAACAGGCGAAGCAAGGAATGCCGATGAGGCCAAAGAGTTGATCGAAGCCAAATGTCCAGACCTGATATTTCTCGATATTCAAATGCCTGAAAAAAATGGATTCGAATTATTGGAATCTTTGAATCAGGTGCCGGCTGTTATTTTTACTACCGCATTTAATCAATATGCAGTACAGGCTTTTGAAGCAAATGCTTTGGATTACCTGGTGAAACCCATACGGGAAGAGCGTTTTGCAAAGACAATAGAAAAAGTAAGGAGCAGTATAAGTCATCAATTAAACGCTGTTAAAACGTTTTCGAACGACAGGCAAATTTTTATTAAAGATGGCGAGAAATGTTTTTTTGTCTGGCTGAGTGAAATTTTTCTAATCGAGTCACTCGATAATTATTCAAAGCTATATTTTCTAGATAAAAAAGTTGTTCTTAAACGTTCGCTAAAGCAATGGGAAGAGATACTTGACAACGAACATTTTTTTAGAATCAACAGAACCCAGGTTGTTAATACCTGCCATGTCCGGGAGATTTATTCATCTTCAAAAAGCAGGCTTAAAATAAATTTGAAAACGGGCCAGTTGCTTGAGGTATCAGGTCGTCAATCGGTCCGATTTAGAAATATGAACGGTATATAATCTTCACATCTTTTTATAATACTTCAGTCATGAAAAAGATATTTTGTTTGTCAACGCTATGCGTTGGTGTGTATTTGTTTGCACATGCGCAACAGTTTCATTTTCCTTCACCTGCTGTTGCCGATAGTAGTAAATTAAATGAAGTAATGCCACGTTTGGCTAAGGCTGTTATTGAAAATTACAAGCATGCAGATGAGGAAACTTACCTGGGTAACTTATTCAGGTTGCAAATAGTGGCAGAAGATTATAATGCAACCATTGAAACTATTAATGCTTACAGGAAAAAAGGAAAAACAGGCGTACAATTAGCAGGTGTTCAGTATGAGTTATACGCAAAGGCGCAGTTAAAGCAATCGCAGACACAGCAAGACTTTAATAAAACATTCAGCCAGTTATTTCATGCGGTGCATAATAACTTAAACAATAAAGAAGCTTTGCAGATTTCTACTGCCTTCGTTTCAAGATTTGGCGTAGATGCATTATTAAAAGAGTTGAATCAGTCGCTGGTAAAACAAACAGGAAAAGACAGCATTAACCTGGATAATGCCATCACACTTTGCAATAATTATTGTCTCTATAAAGTTTACAATTGCATAGAACCGTTGGCAAACACATTATTGAAAGAGGAGGATGCCAAACGTTATATTATTAAAGACGATGTACTTATCAAAACAAAAACCGGTGCAACGATTAATGCAATTGTAGTTCGTGACAGAACTATTACAGCACCACAACCAACTGCGTTGAGTTTTACTATTTATGCTGATTCAGTTAATAATTTGTATGAAGCCAAAAGTGCCGTGGTCAATGGATATGTTGGTGTAGTTGGCCTTACACGTGGTAAAGGGTTAAG
>Ga0105239_10006168_pt1 | contig 13948 bp, 11 predicted proteins | sample KBSC44metaG_FD_92761 | JGI IMG/M metagenome (GOLD analysis project Ga0105239, IMG submission 92761) | Corn rhizosphere microbial communities from Kellogg Biological Station, Michigan, USA - KBS C4-4 metaG | ecosystem: Host-associated > Plants > Roots > Rhizosphere > Soil | place: Michigan, USA... | reverse complement strand
TAAATGAAATTGTACTGCGGTTTATTCCAGCTATATCTGTTACAAGCAATTTGGTTCCTTCTTCTTTGCTTAACAGTTTATCATCCATAGGGAAATTTTCAATGCTGTTCATTCTGCTTCTCCTGGTAATTTATGCGGTAAGAAAAAATCTTTCCCATATCAGGCACATAACAACGAGTACAACCTGGGGCTGCGGTTACGCTGCTCCAAATGTAAGGATGCAATACACAGGAAAATCTTTTTCAAAGTCGCTTGGAAAGTTGTTAAATTTTATCATTCTTGAAAAGAAGAAATATAAAGAGATTTCAACTGCTGAAATTTTTCCTGCGGAAAGAAAACATTCCTCCCATTACAATGATTTTTTTGTAACAAAAGTTTTTAATGGCATTGTTGACAGGTTACTTTATTCCATGAATTATTTTCAGTTTATTCAAAATGGAAAAATTCAGATGTATATTTTGTATGGAATTTTTTTTATTGTCCTGGTATTCCTTGGTACAATTTTTAAATTTATCTGATGGCAACTATTACATTGTTTCTGCTAATTATCCTTTCAGCAATTGCACTGATTCCATTTGTGCGGGTGCAGTGGAAAGGAATAATTACCGTGGCAACGGTCATCGCAATTGCAATTCTCAGCAGCGTCGTAGCTTTCCATACATTAGCCGGTAAAAGTTTTGAATATGTATTCCAGGGTTCATTAGTAACCGGTAAAATTCCGGTACGCATAGACGCATTATCCGGCTGGTTTATTTTAATTATCAATTTCACTTTCATTACCGGGGCTTTTTACGGTTTACAATATATGAAGGCGTACCGCTCTCAAAAATCGAACCTGTCTCTTCATTGTATCAGTTATATATTGGTGCAGTCAAGTTTAATCGCCATCTGCTCTTTGCAAAACGCCATAGTCTTTTTAGTTGCCTGGGAATTAATGGCGTTATCCTCTTTTATGCTAATCATTTTTGAACATTATAAAAGAACGACTTTACATGCAGGGATCAATTTTTTAATCCAGTCGCATATCAGCATCTTGTTTTTGACGCTTGGTTTTATATGGGTAGCCATGCGTATGAACTCTTATGATTTTAAAGCCATCACGCTTTTCTCCACCACTAATTCTCTCGGTTCCGGGGTTGCATTATTTCTTTGTTTCTTTATTGGGTTTGCAATAAAAGCAGGCTTCGTTCCTTTCCATACATGGCTACCTTATGCGCATCCGGCATCACCATCACATATATCGGGAGTCATGTCTGGGGTCATTATCAAAATTGGTATTTACGGAATTTTAAGGATGCTTATAGTAATTCAAAGTGATTATCTCATCATTGGATATATCATTTTATTTATTTCCATTATTTCCGGAATTTATGGAGTGATGCTTGCTATTATACAACACGACCTGAAACGATTACTGGCCTATCATAGTATTGAAAATATCGGGATCATTGGTATTGGCATTAGTATAGGTTGCATCGGAATTGGAAGAGGAAATCATTTTTTAACTGTATTGGGATTTGCCGGCGCTTTGTTGCATACATTGAATCATTCCCTTTTTAAATCACTTCTATTTTATGGAGCAGGTAATGTTTACCAGTCCACCCACACGATGGATATTGAAAAATTAGGTGGTTTGGTTAAACGAATGCCACAGACTGCATTTCTATTTCTTATAGCAGCATTGGCCATCTGCGGATTGCCACCTTTCAATGGATTCGTTTCAGAGTTTCTCATTTACAATGGAATGTTTGCTGGTTTACACGGTTCGGATAAGGCATTACTTTCTTTTATAGTTTTTGCCCTTTTCGGATTAGCACTTATAGGAGGTCTTGCCATGTTATGCTTTACAAAGGCATTTGGAACTGTGTTCCTGGGCACAGGCCGTCACCATTTAGAGCATACACCCGCAGAGGCTGAAATGGGAAAATTAATTCCTATGTATGCCGTGTTTATGCTCATCATGGCTATTGGGTTGCTCCCCAAGACATTTGTTATAGCACTTTCACAACCGCTCAGTTTATTTACGCACCTTACAGCAAATAATATACCCGAAGGAATTCTTTCTCTAACAGGAACCATGTCGATGATTGGATTATGTTCTGCAATTTTTTTAAGCCTGGCGGGATTGATTTTTTTAGTGAGAAAGAGAATAACAAGTAACCAACCTAAAACTGTAAATGTTACCTGGGGTTGTGGCTATATTGTTCCCACCGGCAAAATGCAGTATACAGCCAGTTCCTTTATTCGTGCATACCGGAAACTTGCAGAACCTCTTTTTTCTATTCACAAAATAAAGAAAGAAATAAAAGGTGTATTTCCGAAAACAGGAGAACGGGAAACGCATCCTTATGACAAGGCTGAAGAATGGTTTATTGATTATCCTTTGCTACGGCTAAAGAAATTCTTTAACAGGTTTACTTTTTTACAAAACGGGAATCTCCAGTTTTATATATTGTATGGAATGGTTTTTATTTTACTTGTGCTGGCTATTCCATTTCTATTCGATTATATTAATTCATTAATCAAGTTTTTAAACCAGGTATAAAAAATGATAAGTTTTATATTAATAATTGTGGCAAGCATTTTCTTTACCGGCATTATCATCCGGACAAAGAGTATTACTTCCGGCCGCAAAGGCCCCGGTATTCTTCAACCGATGAAAGATATCTTTCGTCTGTTCAAGAAAGGCGCAGTGTATAGTAAAACAACCAGCTTTATTTTTCAGATAGCGCCCAGCATTTATTTTGGTTCCGTTATTATGGCAATCCTGGTAATTCCTTTTGGCCAATACAAGGGCATCATATCTTTTGATGGGGACTTTGTTTTTTTTGCTTATATATTGGGAACGGGTAAATTTTTCAGCATCATTTCGGCGCTTGATACCGGCAGTAGTTTTGAAGGAATGGGAGCCAGCCGGGAAGCGCTGTTTTCTATGTTTGCAGAGCCCGCATTTTTTATTCTGATGGGTTCTTTGGCCCTTCTCACGGGACACACTTCTTTTCAGCAAATTTTCGCTTCATTGCATTTTGGTTCCTATATATCATATGTACTCGGGGTATTGGCAACTTTTGTTTTGGTAATGGTTTCGCTGGTTGAAAACAGCAGAATGCCTTTTGATGATCCTAAAACACATCTTGAACTTACCATGGTGCATGAAGTGATGATCCTGGATAATAGCGGATTTGACCTCGGAATGATTTTATACGCCACCAATCTAAAGTTTGCCATGTACGGCGCTTTAATTGCTAATTTGTTTATGGGCAGTTTTCCATTATATCTTACCATCCCTATATTTTTTGGTATCCAGGTGCTCTATGCGATTTCTGTAGGTATCCTTGAATCTTTTATGGCAAGGTTCCGTATGAATCATAATGCTCAATATATACTCGCATTATCATCAGTTTCCTTATTGATTTTTTTGGGAGTGTTATTGGTATTGGGGCAGTTTAGTTAAGGGATAGGCAATAGGCAAAAAATAAAATATAAATTCTAATAAGAAAGTTAAGCAAAATAAAAATAAAATGGCAAATGTATTACTGATCATATTCACCATCTCACTGCTTTACCTCGGTATTGCACACCGCTTGCTTACTTACATTAAGATACTTGCATTCCAGGGAGTATTGCTTTTTGGTATTGCCTTTATTGAGCTTATTCAAATCAATATCGCCAACCTGACTTTTGTTCTTCTGGAAACTGTCGTTTTTAAAGCGATTGTCATCCCATATTTTCTAAACTATGTAATAAAAAGAAACAGGATTACACGGGATTCAGAACCTTTTTTGCCCAATTTCATTTCGCTGATCATCATCACGCTGATCATTATCGCCACCTTTATTCTATCCAATGCAATTGCTGATGACCGGATAAGTAAGATATATTTTGTGGTAGCGCTATCTACGCTTTTTACAGGGTTATATATTATTGTAACCAGGCATAAAATCATCACCCATGTGATGGGTTACCTCGTTATTGAAAACGGGGTATTTATTTTATCTCTTGCTGTGGGAAATGAAATGCCTATGCTGGTAAACCTCGGCATCATGCTCGATATTTTTGCCAGTGTTTTCTTATTGGGAATTTTCGTAAACAGGATCGGGGATGTATTGAAAGATGTGGATGTGGATCAGTTAAAAAACTTAAAGGACTAAAACCAAATATTATCAAAGCATGATGACAGGAATATATTTAGCAGGTGCATTTATGATAAGTGGTTTATTATTTTTTAACCGTAACAGGGTATTGAATTATCTGCTTGTCATTGCTTTTCTGGTTTTGCAGATTGTGTTTACCGTTTATGAATACCTGCACATTCATACAACTGAATTGAATTATTTCACTGCAGATGCATTGGCGGTCTTGCTGCTGGCCACACTAACGGTCATCAGTATCCCAACTATGTATCACAGTTATGTCTATATCAAAACCAAGAAGGATAATCCAAAGCACAGGGCTATTTATTTTAGCGCAATGGTTGCCTTGCTTACGGCTATCAGCGCTGCTTACCTTGCTAACCACATTGCAGTCACCTGGATTTTTGTTGAACTCACCACCCTTAGTGCATCTGCTCTTATTTATCACCGCAGAAATAACCGCTCTCTGGAAGGCACCTGGAAATATGTTTTTGTTTGTGCCGTTAGCATTACATTGATATTTATCGGCATTTTATTTTTGAGTTTCACTTTGCAGCAGGCAGGTACAGATGATCTTTCATTCGCTGTCCTGATAAAGAAAGCACCTCAACTAAATTTATTTTGGTTACGGCTAGCTTTCATTTTTATATTTACCGGGTTTACAGCGAAATTAGGATTGGTGCCTATGTATACCGCTGGCATAGACGCAAAAGATAAGGCTCCCTCTCCCGCCGGAGCTATACTCTCCAGCGTTTTAATGAATATGGGATTTGTTGGAATCTTTCGTATGTATACGGTTATGGCCAATTCACCATTGCACCTTTGGACCAATCACGTTATCCTGATCGCCGCCATCCTCTCCATTTTTGTGGCTACCGTTTATATGACCAAAGTAAAAAATATAAAGAGGATGTTTGCCTATTCCAGCATTGAACACATGGGAATCGTGATGCTGGGATTAGTGGCCGGCGGTATCGGATATTATGCAGCCATCTTGCATATTATTTTTCATGCTTTTATTAAATCAAGCCTCTTCTTTCAAATGGGACAGATATACCGCATTTATAAAAGCAAAAGTATTTATGACGTGGGTAATTATTTTAAATACAATCTTACCGGCGCAATAGTAATGCTGTTGGGTTTTTTCTCTGCAACTGCTATGCCTCCTTCCGGTTTATTCATCAGCGAATTTTTAATTTTTCGTTCTTTGTTTGAAGCGAATTATTTGTGGGTATTAATTATTGTGATGCTTCTGCTAACTATGATTATTTGGGCATTCGGAAAAAATATTTTTAAATTACTGTTTTCTCCTGCTGTTGATTTCAAAGAGAATGATGTTGAAAGAATAAACCCGGCGGAGTCACTATCACAATTTATTTTGCTTGCATTGGTTGTTTACCTCGGGCTTAATCCACCACTTGAATTTGTAACACTCATCCAGGAAGCCATTAAAAATTTACCGCATTGATATGAAATCTGTAAGCATAAAAAATAATCAGACCATCCCCCTCGCCTCTATTCCGGAGTTGGAATATTCCACCTTCTTAGAGGAAAACGTTTTCTCTTTAATGAAAAGCGGCGGATCTCATTGCGTAAATTATTATGGATTTCCGGACGAGGGTAAAATCAAATTGATTTGCTGTATTGCCCATGATGAATCTAATGATATTAAAATTTCATCCTGTGTAGTGGATGCAAAACAGGCCTGCCCTTCTTTCACAAAACACAACCTTGTTTTTGAAAAATTCGAAAGAGAGATCCACGAAAATTTTGGTATAGCTTTTACAGATCATCCCTGGCTAAAACCAGTACGTTATCCCTTTAACCGGTTTGATAAAAATAGTAACGTTGACGGCTACCCGTTTTTTGAAACTGAAAGTGAAGAATTGCACGAGGTAGGCGTAGGCCCTATACATGCCGGTATTATTGAACCTGGCCATTTTCACTTTATTTGCAATGGCGAACAGATCCTTCATCTCGAAATACAATTGGGCTATCAACACAGAGGGATAGAACAATTATTTCTTGAAAAGAAAAAATTACTTCAACGCGTTACATTGGCAGAAAATATTTCAGGTGATTCAGTGACCGGGCATTCTGTTGCCTTTGTAAATCTTTGGGAAAGCCTGTGCAACTTTCAGCCGGGCAGGGATTTGCAATTGGCACGCACGCTCGCCCTGGAATTGGAGCGGATAGCCGTTCATACCGGTAATTTAAGCGGGATGTGTACAGATGTCGCTTACCAACTCGGAAGCGCTGTTTATGGAAGATTAAGAACCCCGCTAATTAATTACTTTCAAAAATGGTGTGGCAACCGTTTGGCCAAAAGCCTTATCCGTGCAGGAAAAACCAATTTCCCATTTACTCCTGAATTAGTTTCTGAATTAATAATCTTATTAGATGAGTATGAAAAAGACTTTGAAGAAATATCCGAAGAATTATTCAGTATGCCCAGTGTTTTGGCAAGATTTGAGAAAACAGGTGTTATAACTACTGAACAGGCCTCAACAATTGGGACGGTAGGAATTTCTGCCAGGATGAGTGCCATTGAGAGAGATATCCGTTCTTCACATCCTCATGATTTATATCCGGAACTACAGCATCAGCCACTGATAAAAAATCATGGCGATGTTCATTCAAGGGCCCGGTTACGAAAAAAAGAAATTGATCAGTCAATTGGATACATCAGGCAATTAATAAAAGTTCTTCCAGAGGAGGATAATAAGGTAGCCCGACTATCTGGCCCATCACCTGATTCATTTTCTATTTCATTGGTAGAAGGATGGAGAGGAGAAATTTGCCATTGCGCCATTACAGATGACAAAGGAGAATTGATGCATTATAAAATAAAAGATCCTTCTTTCCATAACTGGCTGGCTGTGGCGCTGGCGGTGCGGAATAATGAAATCTCTGATTTCCCGATTTGTAATAAGAGTTTCGATTTGAGTTATTGCGGCCATGATTTGTAAAAAATAATTTGATACAAAAATGTTAGACAATCTGAAAATACTGTTTCACCAGGGAAAGCAATATATACCGGATGTAACTACTGTGATAGTACCGGGTATATTCAGGGGAAGACCCGTTATCAGCTCAGAAAAAGTTAATGAAAATGAACTGATGGAATTATGCCCTACCAATGCTATCTCAACAAATCCTCTTTGTATTGATTTAGGAAAATGTACTTTTTGCGGGGAGTGTGCGATAGCTTCTCCTGGGAAAATAAAATTTACAACAGACTACAGAATGGCCACCAATGATCGCCAAAAACTTGTGATCAAAGAGGGAGAGGATGAAATAATTGAACTGAATCCTGACTTGATCAGGAAAGAAATTTATGACTACTTCAGCGGTTCTTTAAAGTTAAGGCAGGTATGTGCCGGTGGAGATGGCAGTTGCGAAATGGAACTAAACGCCTGCAGTAATGTAAACTTTGACATGGGTCGCTTTGGGATAGAATTTGTTGCATCGCCACGTCATGCAGATGGTATTGTAATTACAGGCCCGATTACAGAGAATATGGCACAGCCATTGCAAATCTGCTACGATGCGATACCCGAACCAAAGATTATTATCCTCGCAGGAACTGATGCGATTAGCGGTGGAATATTTAAAGGAAGCAATGCCTTAAACAGGAGCTTTTTATCGAAATATAAAATTGATTTGTATGTACCCGGTAACCCCATTCATCCGCTTACATTTATTAATGGGTTGCTTGAGCTAATAAAAAAAAGAAAGTAGACAAAGAAGACTTCGCAAAGAACAGATAAAGGAAATATTTATTATGGATTCAGCCAACAAAGATTGTGAATTTTGACAACGAAATTTGTAGATTTTGAATTACCTAAACAATCGGGCAGTAAAGAAGATGATTGAATATATGCACGACATTCCAACTCCCTTGCATTGTGATTATGTAAACAAGCAGCTACGTTACCCGGTTATTCATCTCAACTTTTATTTTCAAATTCTATTGCCATACTGTATTTCGTGCAACAATTCGCAGCGAATCAATTTTTTGTCATAGCAGAGCAGTAACTTTTGTACTGGTGGCAAAACATAGCTGTTTTCATACTCCTCACCCATAAATTGTTTTACATTTTCAATTTTATCAAACCGCATTATTGTACTAAACTCAAATTCGTTTTCAACTTCACGACTCAATAATTGAATGCCCTTGTAGCCGATCATTTTTTTATTGCAATGCCTTCGAAAATTTCTTCTTTTAATAAATTTTCATAAGCGCTTGCGTTCTCTTTGGTTGTATAGCCATGCCAGATTCTTGCGATCATATTTTTAAGTTTAATTTAATTCAATAAATATTAATTTTTACACTTCTCATATGCGTCATAACGTATCAGGCAATAGTCCTCCAAATGTTTTGACCCTGTAAAGAAGCAACAACTAAAGAGTAAAAAAAATAAATGAATGAATATCTTTTCATTTTACCTGCAAATCTTTGTTTTTTCAAGTAGCTTAATTGCAATTTAAAGCCAATTTTAACGTTACCCCAGTAAGAAAATCACCTTCGGTACGCCAAATCAGAAATAAAAAATCCTTTGGAAAACACCGGTTATATGAAAAAGTATATGCTGGCCATTTTGTTTCTTGTGCAAATAGCATTTGTGACAAAGGTCTATGCGCAAAACGTATCAATAAATTCAACAGGAAACTTAGCTGATACAAGCGCAATGCTGGATGTAAGCAGTACCAACAAGGGGTTTCTTGCTCCCCGTATGACAACGGCCCAGCAAAATGCTATCATTTTACCGGCAACGGGTTTACTGATATTTAACAGTTCAACTAATTTGTTCATGGTAAATACAGGTAGTTCAATTACGCCTGTATGGACTCCGCTCGTTAGCGGAAGCACCACCCATACTTTGGGTTCGGTTACGAACACCCTTACGAGCGTAGTTAATGGAGTTAGTGCCACCTCGCCAATTGTGAATTCTGTTAGCAATAACAGCTCAGCTAATACGCTTTCCACTGTCGTAAATGGTGTTGCAGGAGCCGGTGTGAATTTAATTAATTCTAATGCGCTGAATTCAAGTACAAATACCCTAACGTCAACTGTAAATGGAGTGGCTTCAGGTGGGGTTAATATTATCAACTCTAATACATTAGGTTTATCAGGAGGCAGTTTAACCAGCACCGTAAATGGCGTTGCTAGTATAGCGTTAAGTTTAAATTCTTTGGACTCCAGCATCTACAAAACGGATGGAACATTGCAAGCCAACCGAACAGTAACAATGAGTGCCAATAATCTAACTTTTGGCTCAACAAGCGGTAATATTATTTTTAATCCGTCCTCTACAGGAAAAGTAGGCATTGGAACGACCGCACCGGCTTATGAGTTGGATGTGTCCGCTTCAGCCAATCCAATGAGATTGGGCGGCTTACAAAGCGGTACTACCAGCGACAGCACATTGACAGTTTCAAATGGTGTTATAAAAAGGGTAACGCCAACTCCGAAAGGGATAATCGGCACGCTTGGGGCAGGTTACACTATTCCTGGAACAGCTACGGGTGCCTACTATTGCACCGGATCTTCGATTACCCTGCCTCCAGGGAAATACATGGTCTTTGCTTATATGATGACCGATAACAATTTAAACAGTAACACCTCGCCGGGCTCGTTTTTTTTTAAAACGCTATTTGCAGACGCCAGCTGGGGCACAACCGCAGGAACAACATCTTCACCAGCTACCAATACAACTATGGTTACGGCTGATATAGTTGGTTCCAGTAAATTAATAAGTGGAAGTATCTCATGCGGGCAGCCGTATAACCCTATTTCCGGTTTTCAATTTATCAACAACACTTCGGGGGCCAACAAAACTTATTACTTCTGGGCGGGTTGGGTCCAATTAACTACTGTCAATAATACCAGTAAAATAGACCTGTTCGGCGGCACCAATTATGGTGAAGACAATATCGTAGCCTTTCCGGTGAATTAAAGGGGTTCAAGGGAATGATACTTCCGGAATCAATAAGTTACCAATAGACCGTGCAAGATTATACTTGCCGTTTTTAGATTCAATGCCATTTCGATCTAACCCTCACTCCGTGGTTAAACTTCAATCGTAATTTCTCGTCCATGCGGCAATGGGGCTGGTTGCCAGCTTCAAATGAATGCCAAAAACATTTTTGTTGTAGATGATAAAAATTAAACCATGGGACGTTTGGTTTAAAGGGGTGACCTACGTTTATATGGCTGCATGCAACATTGAAATGGCTGGCAAGTTTCGCAGAAACATCATTATTTCATACTCTTGCACATAATATGTTTTTTTGCCGGCTACAGGAATCCGGGGGGTAAAAAAGTCGGGGCCGCGATTTGAAAAAAATTGCACAATTTTTTATTTACTCCGATACTTTGACGGATATGGATTTCGATTTATGCGTATTTTTCTTGAGGACCTTGTTTATTAAAAGAAACCAACATTGAAAAGAAAGTTAATCTTCGTGTATGCCTGCCTGTTAAGTATTGCAACTATGGCTCAAAAAAAGAATAGTTCATATACATTGGATATTTACCCGACTACTGAAATGGTTCATGTTGACGGAGTGGCCAATGAATCGGTATGGAAATATGCAAAAGTTGCAAAGGATTTTTTTATGGTGCTTCCCATGGACACAAGCCTGGCCAGGGTGAAGACAGAAGTACAAATGACATTCGATAAAAATAATCTTTACTTGTTAGCTATTTGTTACAACGCATTGCCCGGACCGGAAATGGTGGAGTCATTACGGAGAGATTTTGATTTTCTGAAAAACGATAACTTCATCGTCTTCATAGATCCTTTTGATGACCAGACTAACGGTTTCGCTTTTGGCACAAACGCAGATGGCGCACAATGGGATGGCTTAATGTACCAGGGAGGTTCCGTAGATTTAAATTGGGACAATAGATGGAAGTCGGCAGTAAAACATTATGCTGACAGATGGGTTTTGGAAATGGCTATTCCTTTTAAAACGCTGCGTTATAAAAAAGGTGTTACCAAATGGGGAATAAACTTTAGCCGGAACGATTTAAAGACAACTGAAAAATCAAGCTGGGCTCCTGTTCCAAGACAGTTTCCTACGGCGGCTCTTGCTTATACCGGATCATTATTATGGAGTATTGAGCCACCCGTGCAAAAAAATAATGTGTCCTTAATTCCTTATGTTTTAACGGGGGATTCAAAGAAATTTATTCCACGTTCTCCAGGAGAGTTTCAACATGAAATAGGCCTTGATGCTAAGGTTGCGGTCACTTCTTCATTAAATCTTGATCTTACGGTGAACCCTGATTTTTCGCAGGTAGAAGTAGATAAACAAGTAACTAACCTTGACCGTTATGAGTTGTTTTTTCCGGAACGCCGGCCATTCTTTCTTGAGAATGGTGATCAGACCAACAACTTTGGTTACGCGGATGTTCGCCCTTTTTTTTCAAGGCGAATCGGACTCGGGATACCGATTGAATTTGGAGGCAGATTGAGCGGTAAGCTCAATCGCGATTGGCGAGTCAACATAATGGACATGCAGACAGCTAAGCAGGAAGACATCGGCCTGCCACAGCAAAATTTTGCAGTAATCGCTTTGCAGAGAAAAGTATTTTCCCGTTCTAATATTAATGTTATGTTCATTAATAAACAGTCTGTTAACTATCATCCGGGAAAGGACTCTTTACTCCCGGTTTATTCCAGATATAATCGAAATATTGCGTTGGAATATAATCTTGCTTCGCCTGGTAACATGTGGACAGGTAAGCAGATGCTGATAAAATCTTTTAGTTCTGGTAAAAAAGGAAAGGATTTGTTACTAGGAGGCAACTTACAATATGCCGGTAAAAGATGGACTGTGAATGGCAGCTACGAATTCATTGGTCAGAATTATAATGCCGAAGCAGGTTATGTGCCACGCCATGGTGATATAAAACTCAATCCTTACATAGCTTATAACTTTTTTCCAAATGGCGGAAGTATATTAACGCATGGGCCACAGTTAACGTCAACTTATTTCTTTAATACAAAATTTCACGAAACAGACCATGAAAATCAACTTACTTATTTAATTACTTTCCGTACTAAAGCCACATGGTCGTTAACCATGCTTGAAGATTATGTTCAATTACTTTTCCCTTTTGATCCAACAAACAGTGGGAAAGATTCATTGCAGATATCCTCTATTCATAAATGGAAAACTATCGGGGCTGATTTTGTTTCAAAGCCGCAAAGCCTTTTCACGTATGGTTATTCCTTTCGCTATGGTGGCTATTATGCCGATGGTAAAAAATTATCGGCGAGCGCCAACTTTGGCTACCGGTTTCAACCGTATGTGAATATCACGCTGTACGCAACCTATAATCAGTTGCGTTTGCCGCAACCCTGGGGGCATACAAATTTTTGGCTCATAGGCCCAAAAGTGGATGTGACTATGACCAATAAACTATTCTTCACGACTTACGTTCAATACAATGAACAGCTTAAAAACACCAATGTAAATGCAAGATTGCAATGGAGATATAAACCTGCGTCAGACTTGTTCCTGGTCTATACTGATAATTACCTAAACGTGCCTTTTACGGTAAGAAACCGGGAGATCTTATTGAAATTCACTTATTGGTGGACGTTATAAGGTATTGGGCGTATAAAAGATTTCCCCTTAGCAGCAATTTCACCCTGTTTGCGTCGTTTTGAAAAATACACTTGCCATAGGCATAAATTTTTCCAGCCTCTTGAATTGGCTTTAGCGTTCCACAGAAACTGTGTAATTTTTGTTTTGAAGTTGCGCTCCAGTTCATTTTTTTGCAATCAGTATTCCAGGTTTTTGAGATAGTTCATGTTGTATGCAAGGCAATCAAAGGCAGTACCGGTGTACTCTTCCTGTTCAACAAAGAAATGTTTCATGCCTGATTTTTTAGAATTTGAAAGCATCTTTTTTATATCCAGGCTTCCTTTGCCAAATTCAACGCTGTGTTTTTCTTTGAGGTCCATATCTTTCAAATGCCACAGTGGAAATCGGTTGGGATATTTTTCAAAATAAGCTAACGGATCATTTCCGGTAACGATAACCCAGCCCAAATCCATTTCCATTTTTACAAATTCAGGATCTGTATTTTCCAGCAATACATCATACAAGATCTGGCCGTTATCTTTTTCAAATTCAGAATCGTGATTGTGATAACCAAGGGTTATGTTTGATTTTTTCGCAACTTCACCGGCTTTATTAAATATCTCTGCCGTGCGTTTGTAATTGTCAACCGTTTGGCCTTTTTCAGGCATTACGGAAATAATTAAATATTCCTGCCCCGATTCAACAGCCTGGTCAACGGTTTGCTGCCATGTATCGTCGTAATGTACATGGCCGCTTCGTAAAGTCATTCCCAGATCGGAGCAAATCTTTTTCATCTCGGCAGGTTTGAATCCATAATAATATCCCTTATCACTTGCAGCAGACTCAATTTCCTTGTAACCAAGACTGGCTATCTTTTTTAAGGTTCCCACATTATCATTCAGCATTTCATTGCGAACCGTATACAATTGCAATCCAACATCTTTCACTGATTTGCGATTGTATGCTTTTACAGTATTTGGCAATAAGAACGAGCCAGCAGCCAATGTGCCGGATGTTTTAAGGAAATTTCTTCTTGAATTCATTCATTATAATTTTAAGAGATGAGCAATCAAAAAACTTAATAATATCTCCCTATCAATTTATTCTCTACAATTTTTGTTTTTAATGCTGATGGATCAATTTCCCCCTGGTTAGCGTAAACAATTCTGCCACCGGGCTCCACCAATATCGTGTAGGGAATTGCTCCTGTCCAT